>Ga0214477_100138_pt1 | contig 48639 bp, 40 predicted proteins | sample M1_20Mar14CPVII9_FD_165058 | JGI IMG/M metagenome (GOLD analysis project Ga0214477, IMG submission 165058) | Marine eukaryotic communities from Monterey Bay, California, United States - M1_20Mar14CPVII9sort6BwellC16 | ecosystem: Environmental > Aquatic > Marine > Unclassified | place: USA...
AGGCCCAAAAAATACCCCCCCCCCCCCCCCCCCCCCCCCCCCCCCCCAACACTCTTCTTTTTAATCCTGATTTTGATTCAAAGCTTGTAAATATGCTTGATACAATTGACTTTTTGCAATTAAATACTTAGCATTCTCATTCATAACTCCTGTACCATTTAACTTACTTGTTGGGGGAGTAGTGAGATTGACTAGGATTGCCGACCCTTCCTCTTCTTGGGGTCTATTCTTTCTTACTTGGGGAACTTCCTTCGACGTAGCAGCGCTATTGGCACCATCTTGAGGTAACTCCTCTGTAGGAGTAGGAAGAACATCTTGAGGAACTTCTACTACCTCCTCAGTCCTTGGTCTCTTCCTCTTCCCTCTTCGTTCTTGCAGATCAGATGGGGAAAGAGTAGTAGATGAACGAGAAGTAGTTGTCAAACTACTACTAAAATATCCCATGCTCATTTCAATACCATTCACATCCATACATGATGATGACCCTCCTTTTCCTACATTATCAAATCCCCCCCTCTTGTAAAACTTTCTAGTACTCTGCTTCATCTGTTGTTTGGAGGTGGGTATTACCAAGTTCAAATTATACAATTGATGTAAACTGCCTTCTCTTCCACCTCCTACTCTACTTAAACCCTCCCTTCTCAACATGTTATTATTAATAGTGGACTTATCCGAAGATATTAAAGTTGGCGAATCATTATTATTGGATGAGAAATTATTCCAAACCTCATTCTTCTTTGACATTGACGAATACAATGAGCTAGACGTACGAGGTAATAATAGACGAGATGAGGAGCTGCCACCACTACCTTCTCCTCCCTTTTCTCCTCTCTTTTCTCCACCTCCCTTTCCTAAGGAGGAGACACTTCTCATACCTATAGTTGATACACTCATATTATCATTATTATCCCAATTATTATTAGTAAGATTGTTAGTAGTACGGAATTGTATGTAGGTTGAGTTATTCCATGATTTGGTCTTTTTCAATGTTGATGTTGTGCTGCTGCTGTTGTTATTGGTGGTGCTGTTTGTGCTGTTTGTGGCGTTGCTTATTATGGTTGATAGGCCATCTATCGAGCAAGTATTTGAATGATTATTTGTTAGTTTGATACGCTTTTTAGGTGGCAGATTATTGTTTCTCGATAACGACGATGATGATACGTAGTTGGTGTAGAGACTAGCAGCGCGTCGTTGGCTACTGTTCGTTGAGGCTACTACTTCGGTGCCAATGTTATTGTTGTCTGCGTCGTTACTCTGCTGATCAGCTGCTTGTAATAAAATATCAAAACCTGACATGATTATTATCTCTTTGCAATGCGTAACTTTTCTGGAACTAAATAAGGAGAAGGGTGCTATCTATATTGTATTATGCCGTCAAGAGGATATTAGTTCAACTAGGCTACACCTCACTCTTTATTGATATCGACGCCACCGCATCGACTTTTGATGTCGCTGAGATTTGCAAAATTGAGAAAGAATGGTGATAAAAGATGACATCATCGCCGCCTTCATCGCACTGAGAACGGATACCTCAGAAGATGTAACATGACATGTATGTACTCCTCACGGACTCTTAGTTGTTACCTGCTACATATATTGTGGTATCATATTGATTGTTACGCGGCAGCTGCAGGCTTCTTACACTAACAGATAGCTAACACACCTAATCAAACATACAATCTCATAAGTTCAAAGTATTTCCCATTTAGTTATCAAAGACTCCCAATTGCAATAAAGTGAGTGAGACAACAACAACAAAATGCAAATCAAAAATTAGCTGCCCAAGATAGAGCTCTAGCCTTCTACGAAGCCTGGATAAATGATATCAATTAGGCAATGTTATATACTTAACGATACCACAGTCTTCTTCCTTGAGGTGAACATACATATCAATGTTATAGGCAGTGTCTCCTGTCATGCAAGTACTGACCATACTTGAGTAGTAGCCATTAGCCATACTATAATAAGGATTCGCTTTAACTTTTACTAAACATAATAACTTCTCTTTTGATATTCAGCCAAAACATATAGAAATATCATTTCTTTAGCCACATCTCAACATACATTTCTAACTCTCATCACTTGTACTCGCATACTCTCTTAAACCTTGTCTTCTCCTTCACTTACCCCCAGCTCTATTTCTATTCATCTCTTCACGTTTCTCTTGTTTCTCCTTTCTCTTTTCAGCTCGTTTTTGTGCATTACTACTTCCACTTCCCGAACCCCACGAATTCCAACCTGGTTTCCAATAACTTGGACTACTCTTCCAGGTATCCTTACTACTCGAGCTATGACTCTTCCACTTCCAACTACCACCATCGCCGCTACTTGATGATGATGACCAACTACTTCCACTACTACCCTTACTTCCCTTGCTCTTCTTTGAACTTTTAGATGATGACGAAGAAGACCAATACCAACTACCACCGTCTGTTGATCCATAACTATCACGACTTTGTACACTATCATAATACCCATCCCCGTATGGTTTTGATCCTCCGCTACTTGGTGGCATTGCATTTCCTCCTCCTGAGGGTGTGGGTGGCGTGGGGTTAGGCATATTATTTGGACTGTCCGGCTCGGTAGGGAAGGGTGTTATGGGCGATCCAGGAGGAGGGACGGGCGTATCCGGATCAATAAAGAAGGGTGCTGGTGCAAATGTGGGGAACATATCCTCGTTCTCGTCACCATTCGTCGGTTGTGGTACAGGTGTCACCACAGTATTCTCTGTCGGTTGGGGTGTATCAGGTGCACGTGTGGTTAGTACTGTGGGTGAGGCTGTACGAACTCCAGTCATTGGCGGACGTGTAAATGTTATAGTTGGTGATAATGTAGCCTCTCGATTGTTATTTGGTGCTGGAGTATCCATCTGGGCTTGAATCAACTGTCCTGTTACCTCATCTCGTATTCCCATTGCAATCTCGTGCTTGCGTTTGGCTCGTGCCCTTTGGCGTTGTTGTCTATCACGCTTATCAGAACCACGACGTTTACTTGACTTACTCTTGCTTCGCTTGGAGCTTTTACTCCCCGAAGCCGAAGTGAGACGACGATGGGCATCATCTTCTAGCTGACGATGGAATCCAAATCCCTTGGATGACTTTGAGAATGAGCCACTTGCCGAGAAGGAAGAAAATCCGCCATGGCCAGCAAAACCAGACTTTCCACTCTTCCTACTCTTGCTTCCAAAGCTATGAAACATATCCCCAGATGATGATGATGTGCTAGTGGATTTTGACACGGAAGATAGGATTACGGCATCGACGATATAAACGACTCCATTACAAGGATCAAAGCTGACTTGAAGAAGAGTGGCACCTCCAACAATTGTATTTCCTTCATCATCTATGGTAACTTCGATATAGTCTCCGTTTAGAGTTTGGAGATGTTGACCATCGACAAGGTCTTCAGCCTGAATCTCACCATGAACCACATGCAAACCGAGGACATCTCTTAGAGCCTCTGGATCCTCGAGGAGAGAAGCTAGAGTATCTAGGTCTAGATCCGCAAATGCTTCATTAGATGGGCCTGTATCATGTGTTGGAAGTGTGAAGGTAGAGGGGGTGAGTTTACATATATGATATACAAGTCACAACAAAGTGAGGGACATCCAATCCAATACTTTGAACTACTCACCAAATAAAGTGAACGGTCCACCCCCAGAAAGAGCTGACTCAAGACCAGCAGCATTCACAGCAAGAACAAGTGTGCTCAAAACATTGTCGCCGTCTATTACGATATCTTCGGTAACATCAATAATGGTAACTGCATCATCTTCTAGACAAGGATCATCAAAACTACTAGATGATGACGATAGGTCAGTAGTGAAATGTGTAAACGAGCTAGACTTGCTAGACTTGCCACTTTTACTTGTACCAAATGATTTACCTCTCTTGGATGACTTTGAGAATGAATCACTTGTAAAGTGGGTAGTGATAGAACTTTCAGCATCCATAGACGAACTTATACTAGTCTCTTCAAACGATGGTAGTAACACACCATCAATAACATGAACCACACCATTACAAGCATCAATATCAGTTGCAACAACTGTAACATTATTGGTACCGCCAATCAATACAACAGCCCCATCATTAATGGATACTGTAAGTTCTTCACCATTGAATGTTTCAAGTATTTGATTATTGGATAAGTCTTCGGCACGAATCTCACCATGAACTACGTGTAAAGCTAGGATGTCCCTTAGTTCATCTATCCCGTCTTCGGAAAGGAGAGAAGCAAGAGCTCCATCTGGTAGAGCCTCAAATGCTTCCCGGTTTGGTGCTATAATAAGAAATAAGTTTTTTGTATGTATGATAAGAGGACGAGTTGATACAAATGATATGAGCATATGAAATTGAACACATGATATAACACACACCCATCACAAATCAATACACAATCAACTTACCAAACAAAGTGAATGGTCCACGTCTAATACTACTCAAAGTATCATCCAACCCAGTTAATTCTAAAGCAGTTTCAAGTATATCAAGTCCATTCTCTTCTTGGATAACTTCAGCAATTGTATTACCAACTAGGCAATCGTCAAAACTACTAGACGAGGAGTCACTGAATTGACTACTACTACCAAATGAGCTACGAGATTTGCTACTCTTGCCCCTCTTCTTGGATGACTTTGATATACTAAAACTACTGCTACCACCGCTAAAACTGGAAGTGAAAGGACCAATATGCTTCTTGGAACTCTTACTGAACCCACTGAATTGATGTTGGTTCAACTCATCTACGGATTCAGCGCTACTACTACTCTGTAGTGTGTAGAGAGTTGATGATGATAAGCCACCGCCGCCATAAATCATACCATCATCTCTAGACTTATTCGATCCATCATATGATGTACTATAATATTTCTTCTTACGACGTCGTGATCGTTTTTTACTCGACTTACTTGAATATCTACTACCTTTAGAGCTTTTACTACTGCTGCTATACGAAGAAGGGAGGGTTGTGTATGATGAGCTACTGCTAGTTGATAGCTGACGATGCCCATCATTGGTAGATAGCTGACGATGTCCATGAAGAAGAGAGGAGTGTTGATTATTTTGTAGAGCACGGTGTATCTCGAATGTTGACTTGTTATTATTATTGTTAGATGACGAAGAAAGGGAGGTTGTTGATGTAGCAGAAGTGCATACTACCGCTGATAGGAGTAGACTAATGACTTTATGTAGCATTGTATCTCTTCTCTTATTGATTATATATAATATGTTAGTCTTTATCTCAAAAGTTGTATTGATCGCTTGAGTTATGCCGTCACTCCAATCTATGAATTGCAAATATTTGAATTGTATTTTGAATTGTGAATAGAGATAACAATCATGTGAGTAGTAGACTTTGTCTCGAAGCTGTCCATTGAGCTCATCTACCTACTTGCTCGATTGTTTGCAAAACCAAAATACGATTTGCTCGCCATTTTATTCTTAGTATCTTTTAGTGGTATCCTAAGTAAAGACTTCAGAACTATCACCTTTACTAGGAGTAGTTGATATATTATTTATGTGTGGCGTGATTAACTCGTAGACATCTATCGTCCTCTCTCGTCGTCTACTATATGTGACGGAGAGGTGCTTTGAAATTGCACTGCGGAGATAATAATCGTGAGATACTACTGAAATAATTTGAGAAGAAAAGTGATGGATGACGGACGGAGATGATATGTGACCCTCCTGCATTGTGTCTCTTGTAGAACTAGTTGGCGATTGATGTATGCACTAGAATTATTGCAAAGGTAGTAATACTTATAATATTGGTATCGTCATACTGGAATGAGCTAGGATTTAATTTCAATTGGCAAAAAGATGAAGTTTTATATTGATGATTTTGATTATTATGTCAAGCAGAAGGATATCGACTTCCATAATGAGGGCTTGAATGATGATGCTTTAGATGATGCATTCTACAAAGCTATTGAACAAAGTACCGTTTTAGAGGGGTTGTATTTGGGTGGCAATTATCTGACCCTCGCTGATGGGAAGTTGGCAGCGGCAATTGCAAAAAATGAATCTATTAAGAGGCTTCACATATACGAGAATATTATCGGCGGACAAGGAGTTCAACAATTGGCAGATGCACTGAAGAAGAACAATACTCTTCAGGAATTAAACTTGAATACTAACTATATTCGTGATGTGGGAGCTAAGTACATCAAGTACATCGCTGAAATGTTAGCTGTCAATACAACATTGCAAACGATTAGTTTATGCATCAACAGTATCGGTGATAAGGGGGCTGAGAGTATTGCTACTTCTCTATCTAATAACACAAGTTTACATAATATATATTTGAATAATAACACGATTAGTGACAAGGGAGCTGAGAAGTTAGCAGATGCTCTTGAGTCCAATCATTCAATCAAAAATCTTTACTTACATAACAATAATATCAGTAAAGGTATGATGGATCGGATCAAGGCAACACTTCAAGACCCAAAGAGGAAGACGCTTATTGCAAATAATAAAGAGAATGAACAAGAGACAAAAGGAGAAGATGAAAAAGCTAGGAAAACAACAGCAATGGAAAGAATAGTTCTTCAATTGGAAGTTGAAGTGAAAGACCAGATTAACTCCGCCCTTAAAGAGAAGGAAGATGCACAAAAGTTAGTTGCAAGTATGAAGGCAGATATCACAAGGAAAGAAGAAGAGATAGAAGAGAAAGAACAGGAAATAAAAAGTAAGGCTGGGGACGTTGCCCAAAGAGATCAGGAGAATGAGAGGCTCAAGAAAGAGTTAGCCGATGCGCAGAAGAAGGTAGTAACTATAAAACAAGAGATGGACACTATTGTTGCCCAAAAGGATCAACAGCTCAAGTCTGCATTAGATGGAATAGCAAAGAGGGATACAGACATTGCAAATAAGAACAAGCAGCTTGATCAGCTTCATTCCATCAATAGAATCCTTAGTCTAACAGGGAACAAAGATGAACCAGCCAATAAACGTACTCGAACAGAAGATACCCCCAATAAGCCAAAGGAGTTGACTCTAAAGTTGGGGTATGAACACATCCACTGCAGTATATGTGCGTCAAAGTTCTCTGCTGATTTGGATAGCAAAGATGAGGAGATAAGGAAATTCTTGCCCGTCCTTAGTGCATCTTCAAAGACATGCGATCATCACTTTTGCCACGGATGTATATTAAAACAACAAGCTGCCATTGCCGAGAAGAATCGTGGCAAGGTTCCAAAGTGGATACCTTGTATGGTATGTAGGACAATCACATCCTTCTGTCCAAGTGAGCCGAAGTATCACAGGTTACAGATTGATATACTAAAGCAGGCTAAGTGGCTTGATGCACCAAAGGTAAAAGAAGAACCAACAGATTAAACTTTGGCATGGGGCAGTGTACCTTAAGACAAGCGTTTTGGACTAGTTGACTAATTCGTTATATGAAATGGATTAGATTTAGTAATGCTACACCGTCTTGTCTGTATATAAGTGTCTCTAATGTACAGCTTCTTTGCACCCTTCAGATGTCCTCTGCCTTAGTAGAAATAATATGGCAGCTGAGCATAAAACACAAATAGACTCAACTATAACCTTATATTAACCACGTCTCTTCGGAATAGTTCGGAATGCGGCAACTTGGATCCGTTCCAGTTAGGCACCTCTGTTTCATGAGGCCATCAACGCTCATATTGCTTGGGCGATATTTGATTGACGAGGGTGTACAGAGGTGGTAATGGTATTGATTGGTGTAGCATGAGCAGGTGATGATGATGTTCTAACCTCAGCGTCATCAAATGCCTATTCAGGCTCAGCACCCAAGTCCCTATGGATTAAGTTAAGATATCGCATGTACCCCTCTAATTGTTCGGATTCTCTACTCGAATAACCCTTCCCCAACTTTCCAACTCTTTCTTCTGCTCCCTGGGTCAACTTATTCATCATGCTAACTTCATCAACTCATCACTAAAACAATCATGATACATATCCAATAACTTATCACTCTCCTCACAAGTCCCTTCAGGTCGTTTCTCTTTCCCTTTACCATCACTCCCTGGCAATTTAGGTATATCATACACATCACTCAATCGTTCCAATACACTATTCAATTCACGATGATGATATACTATAAATACATGTTGTTCATTTAATCTATTCATCCTTTCAACAACATTACTTTTGAAATGACTTAATTCCGTCTTGCTATATTTACGAAAATCAATTTCCATACGATTATGATTACATGCTTCTAATAATGATTTGGTTTTTATACATCCGTTTGTGCCACGGGCATCATATTGTTGCTTTAATGCACTTTGTGCCCATTCATTGTATTGTCGGAATGGAAACATATGTATGAACATTACATTATCATCATCATTATTATTAAAACTGGGTATATCAATTGGTATTGTAACTTCCTTGGCACAAAAGTGATAAGTATTAGTACAGTTTCGTATCAAGGGATAGAGCTTACTTTCATCCATATAGCCAACTGGATAATGTCCAGCGGTATTATGTGGTATATTACAGGTGTGTTGTAAATTGAATTTACATGCCTTGCGTAATGTTGTTGATCCTGTCTTTGGTCCGCAGTGTATCATTATTATTGGACGAACCCTTCTTTCTGTTTCTGCTGTCGATGTAGATTTTGGCATTGGCAATGAAGAGATTGGTATGGCTACATCAAGTAGATGTTCATATTGAGTAGTTCTATTCCATACTTGAGCAAGTTTACCCCATGACATTTGTGCATATGCTTGACTACTCATGTTATCATCAGAAGAAGAAGATTGCAGAAGATAGATCGGTAGTTCATCTTTTGATATTGTTGTTGATCTCTGTTGCTTTTGTTGTTTGGTAGTAGTCTGTTTGATATTTGAAGTACGTACATCATCTTCATCTTTTGAGTCTGAAACTTCTTCTCCATCCTTCTTCTTCTTTTGCTGTTGTTGATTGCCAAACCAAAAACGAAACTCTTCATCCAAACTGCTATCTAATGACCAGAACCCAACCTCATCTTCTTCATCTATATCATTACTTTTATCCGATAGCAGTGCTGATCTAACATTATCACTGTCGCCATCATCTGCAGCCGAAGAAGATTTAGTATTGTTATAAAGTGATGTAATAAGTGGAGTATACGATACTGTAGTACTCTCTTGAATAAGATAACCTTTGAGATGATTCTGATTTAATGATAGAAATGATATCAATCCCAGTATTATTAGTAGACCAACTTTAGTTTGATTGCTACCACCTTCTTTGTTATTGTTTGTAGATTTCATTTCTTCTCAAGCAGAGTATGCAATATTCGCACTAGCTCTACTGCTTAGATAGTCTTTCAAGCTTATTGATCTGTGGATATATCTAGGTGTACTAACATATATATGTGAGTAATGAAATGGTATATAAACTCGTAATATATGTAACTACATACATCCCTACCCACCCATACACCCTGGTCACACACCAAAACATAATATAACCAACCAATCTATACCACATAATATATCATAAGCAAATCCAGCAGTATAGTCATAGTAAACACAATATTGAATTGCAATATGTATCATTGCAAATAAAGTGTATTGCCAAGGTAAAACAATATGCCGACGATTGCTTGTAGCATCTACAACTCACCAATTAATGATATTGAAAAACCGGCACCGTCCAGCAGAATCCAGCAGAAAACCGTAGCAATACAAATACTCCAACTTTACAACAACAACACAACAACACTCTTTATATCAGTTTTCATTATCTAGAAAACTCCTTTTAGGAGGGAAAATCGTCATTTTTTTCATTTTAGGGTTAGGACCTCAGCCTCAAAACAAACACACTACTAGGTAGTACTTCTTATCTAATACAAGCATTGCAATCGATTACTCAAACGCAAGGATATATTTATTAACAGCTCATTGGCGTCTATAATCTTTAAGTAATAATTTTAAGCCGCTACGCTATCTCGCCGCATACTTATTAGCATTGCAACACAACACAACACAACACAATAACAAACCAATAAAAAATGGATTTAGGATTTGGTAATTCCAACCAAGTACTAGGCAATCAAGCCGCCAACTCAATATTACGCGCCACACAAGCACAAGAAGAGGCAATAACATCTGAAATATCCAAATATGACGCTCTACTGGATTCCAATGATACTGAATTAGAAAAATTACGTGAAAAACGTCTCCAGCAAATGAAGTCGGCAAGTGAACAACGTACCAAGTGGTTACAAAATGGACACGGTACATACACTGAATTAGAAACAGGACAGCATGGTGGAGATGTTGCCAAATCATTCTTCGAGGCTGCTAAAAAATCTAATCGATTAGTTATCCATTTCCATCGTCCAACCACACGTAGTTGTGATGCATTTCACAGAGCATTATCTGATTTAGCACCCAAACATCCTGAGACGAAATTCTTGAAATTAAATGTCGAGGGATGTGATGATATACGTGAAGGTGGTAGTGGCGTGGGTGCCAAATATCTAGTTGAAAAATTAGGTATAATTGTCATGCCTACATTATTAATTGTCAAAGATCGGAAAGCTGAACATCATATACGTGGATTTGATGAATTAGGTGGTACAGAAGAATTTACTGCTAATGAATTGGCATATGTTTTAGGTGGACATGGTGCATTGACACGACGAGATGATGAGGAATTACCACCGGGCAGTAGTGGAAATGGAAGCAGTAGTATTGTGGGTGTGAATTCATTGAGAATGAAATTTGGCGGATATGGTGCTGATCGTGGACCAAAGTCGGGTGGGTATGAAGATTTTGATGATGATAACTAAATGAAATTATATTATTGATATTGTGCTTTTGAAGGGGTTTAGGAGATTGAGGCTGCGGCTGATAGAGAGAAGTAGAATCTCCCAGGCTCTTATCAGTTAAACATCTAATTTATATACTAATGGCTAACGTATTGCTTTATATTACTTCTCTAAGCCAAAGAATGGTTTACTAATAGTAATGATAATCCTCATCAGCCGCAGCAGCTTTGTCCCTCTGAACACTTTTAATCTCACCCAAATATGCTTGGTAATTTCGTAATGCTTTTGTATAGTCATCTTTAGATAGGATCCCTAATGAGTATAGTTGTTGGATCTTCTCCATAGACTCGTTATGCCCACTCTTTGCTCCAATCATGAAGTGTTTGATTGCTCTCTCAAAATTGCCTTTCTGTGCCTCTTTGACACCTAGGTTGTGCCTTGCTAACATATCCCCCTTCATAGCAGCCAACTCAAAGTAATATTTCGCCTTCTTCTTGTCTATTTCCACACCTCCACCTCCATCATATGTATGACCAATACTGCAATATGCTTCAACATAACCTAGCTCACCAGCCCTGTGCCAAAGTTCTAATGCCTTGTCATAATCTTGTGGATATCCTTTTGTCCCTTTAGAGTAGTAATTTCCGTGATTGTATATTGCAATAGCATCTCCAAGCTCCATTCGTTTCTTTTCCCTTTCGAGCATCTCTTCATCTGTATTAGGAGTTGTCCTCCTGCAAAAGGGACACTTTTCATCATCAACTTTATTGCCTTGCTCATCATAAACAGGCGCATGACAACATCCACTACATATAACTTTTCCACAACAACCAAAATGTCTCCAACCCTTTTTGAATAAAGGTAGAGTAAGGAAACAAATCGGGCAATCTTCTGCTGATGGAGGTTGTTTGAATAACTCTTCATCGTATAACTCAGTAGCACGTTTCCTACATTCTTTCTTATGTTGTGGACGATGAGCAATTTGGCAATCTCTGCTACAATATTTAACCATCATACATGCTGTGCAGTGTTTCAATTTACCACTTTCCTCTTCACCCTTGCCGCAATTTGCACATGTTGATACGTCGTCATCATCTACCACTACTGTACTCATACCTATTCTATTCTGTGACATTTCACCTCCTCGTCTTGAATTTGATGCACTCTTTTTTGTCTTTTTGCAATGTTAGTATGGCGAGACGGCGTAAAACTATTATTATATATTATAGACGGAAATAGACTATTAAATATGCCCTTGCGTTTGAGTAATTGATTGCAACGCTTGCGTGGGCATTAGATAGGAGAATACTGCATACATAGTCGGTCTACATAGTTAATAGTTATCGTATTTTACGATTTGTTTAGCGATTAAACGATAAGGGGCTAGGTGTCCTTGCTAAAATCTGAGATAATATTCAGATTTCATGCCGACAGAGAACCCTAAAGCATACAAAGTCGTCCATACTCTATTGATACTTCTTGTGCTTCAATATCCAGTCATTAAAAGTTGTTGCAAACATTGCAATACATATCGGCATCGACACAAAAGCAACTGCTGTTGTTCTTGAACTTGCGTACTTTGACCACCACGTCGTATCGTCGTCGGCATATTTGCCTTTGCAACAACAACAGCAGCAATACATCAGGGCATCGATAGCATCAGGGAGTTCACTGTATATCAGATATATAAATAGATTTGTCTCGCCGCCACAATAGTATATACATATACATATAATACAACAAATATGAAAGTCTCCCTAACATATGTATTCATCGCTGCTTCGATAGTTGCAGCAACTATTGCTAGTGAAAGTAATCCCCACCATCGTTATCTAAAAGCCAAATCAACAAAAGTTAGTAAAAGTAGTACTACCAAATCAAGTAAAAGAGCATCAAAGTCAAAATCAGCAGAAACAGTAGACTTATGTACGGATGTGGTTTGTCTCACAACACCAGAAGGTTGTATCGGTAGTTGCAATGAAAATACTGGTGAATGTCAGTATGGTATTGCACAATGTACTCCTACTGATCCAAATGCATTTGCATGTACTGATACGCCTGAGGGGTTATGTGTAACATCTGGTAAATGTTTAACCAGTAGTCTAGTTCAATGCCCACCTGGCTCCTGTCAAAGACCATTTTGTAATTTCGTGGATGGAAATGGATGCAACGTACCAGATAATACAAATAATAATGGAGCTTGCTCTGGAACATGTTGTAGCGGTGATTGCTGTCCAGAGGATAACATATGTGTAGATGGTGCATGTACTTTAGAACCAGAGTGCACGGCGGATACTGTCGAGATGGATTGCTCAGAATTTTATAGTGCTGACCGCTGTATCTTGGGCGCTTGTAACACTGATGATGGCGTGTGTATAACATTGCCATTGTCAACCACCAATGGAGATCAAAGTGTAGGATGTGATACTGAATGTTGTGAAGGGGTATGCTGCCCAGAAGATACTGTATGTGAAAATGGTACATGTACCTCTCTCCCAGAAACAACGTGCATTATGTCAAGTGAATGCTCAGATCTTGATAGCTCCGACGGTTGTATGCGTGGTGTATGTAATAATGCTCTTTGTGAAAGTGTTACTGAAACAAATGGAAATCCAACTGATGGATGTGCTACCGAATGCTGTGAAGGTGAATGCTGTGCAGAAGGAGAGGTCTGTCAAGATGGTCAATGCATTAACTTTTGTGCGGGTATCACCTGCTCTGAGGTGTGTAGTGGTATATGCAACGTAAGTACTGGTGCTTGTGAATATACTGTAGGTGAATCTTGCCAAACTTTACCCGAGTGTAGTGTGGGAACATGTTCTGCCGATGGTTTGTGTTTGGGTGTAATTTGCTAAGAGTAGATGAGCAGCAGCATGTTCAGTTGATTAGGATAGGATAGTTATTTGGTTTCATTTATGAAAGACTAAGACACATAATATTGTGTGAGGTTAAGAAGAAGTTAAACAATTTTATGTCTCTCTACTGAATATTCAATACTTCTTTAACTTTATCTAAATGTACAACTATCTACTGTATACCGTACCATCAACCATATGTTCATCCTCCCTCCCACCTTTGAGAAACTGACTATGATCTTCTGCTGCCTCTTTTCCTGCCAACCTCTTAGCAGTCTGTCGACGAGACATATACAACTTGTAATTTTCCACGGCATCACCTCCTTTCATGTCTGGAGTATTTGTCTCCGGCTTCTTCTTGTGATCTGCCTCTTCGACTTCGACTGCATCCCCAGTCTTCTTCTCTGCGACAAGTGTTGGAGCTTCTCTAATACTACCGGCAGTGGTAGATAATCCAATAACAACGGGTGATGATCGTGATCTGCCACGACGTGATACTGCCGAGCCATTATATGATAATGATAAACTCATAGGCTGATCATGAATTGTACCAATATCATTTAAGTTGAATGCTGGTTGCAATTGTTCCTTATCTCTTCCTACTGATGATGCCTCCTTTTGTGCATCTGCTTGCTTAGCAGTCTGTCGAGACTTGTAATCGTCATCACTGTCGTCATTATTATTTGCAATACCGGGACTTATGAGCATTCTATCCACATTCATTGGGTTATTATTAGCAGTATGTTGAATAGATAGCTTCTGCCGTTGTTGCTCTTGAGTCTAGCTTTAGTTTTAGCCTTAGCTTGAACATCAAAGAATACCAATGAGTGCCTCCAACCAAGTGCAGCGACTCGAGCCGCGTCAAACTGAGTATCACTCTTTTGTGTTGGTGCAGCAACCGAGTCTTTGGGTAGCTCTTCCGGGTCAGGAACCTTCTCCTTGTCATCAATTGCCTGCTCATCCAACTCGTAAATTTCAAGCTCAATCTTATTGCTCTTATGTTTCTTCTTATTTGGTATACTACTACTCTTGATAATTTTACTGCCACTATTTTCTTTTGTATCAATATTATCAACAGTATCCTTCCTCTTTTTATTACTACCACCCTGTGTTGATTTCAACAACGGCGTAAAACTAATAATCTTACATGGGAAATATGTATTCGCCAATGGCCATAATATTTCAATCATCATGCCTTCCTTTACTTCTTCTCCTCTTGCTTCTTCTTCTTTTTTAAATTCTTCTTCTTGTGGAAAACTAAAACGAATTTGATCGATGCCATCCTTTACTTCTGTTTCTTCATATTGTAGACAACAACGCATTGTTTCTTCTTTAAGATTAACCATTTCTGTTTCTCCATCCTTGTATTAAACTATTGCAACACCGGGTGTTTTGGAATTGAGAGTCTTTTGATTTTTCAAGCGTAGATATCTATCCACATGCTGTATACATAAGATATATCATATACAATCAGAGAGTTAAAAAAAATGATAATGAGCACATGATATGTATCAATCAGTATACACCCTAAATATAGTATAGATAACTTATACCAGTACTAGCAACATTCTCGGTAAGTTCCCATGTATCATCAGCTTCGGTATATCCCACCCATCTTGTTTTATATAATGTTGTTACGCCGTCCTTATCTAATTTATCATCAATAATTTTTTCAATCTGGTACTTAGTAGTAGTATTTCTCTTACGATGATTTTATTGTGTTGTAGACGAGTTATATAATTCTTTTTCGAGTGCAGTAGTTCCATATGATGATATCAACTGATATATGATACCAGCTGTGAATAACATTCAAGTTGTCAAGAGGTCGGACTCCCACTTCTAGGGTTAGGAAGAAGTGGGAGTCCGACAAGGTGACAACATGGCACCTGTACTCTTTCTATTCCTCATGTCCGCGTTTGCTGAAACTTTAGAAGAAGAGTGGAAGAGGCATGACATAGAAGTCGTGACGGTTGGAACAGTGTCCAGTAACGACTTCGAATCAGGTAAGGGTGTTGTCAAGAGCCACACGCCCGACCAATACAAGTCTAAACATCTCACTGCCTTTGAGATCATACAATGTCTTTATGTGGATGATGGCGCCTTCATCTTTTCGAGTAGATCAGAAATGAGCAAGGGACTCGAACTTGTTTACCGACACTTTGCAAGATTTGGATTAGAAATGCACATCGGCAGAGATGGAGTTGACTCAAAGACAGAATGTGTTTTCTTTCCAGCCCCTAACTTCTTCAGAGATCATCACAACAACACGCGTTGGAGGATTTGTCGCCCCAAGACACTTCTACCGACATTCTCATAGCTGATGACTCTGCTGAGGATAATGACGATATGTATGCCCTCACAGAAGCAGAGAGGAAGAAGGAGGAGTCTGAAAAGGCAAGGATAGCAAGGGAAGACAAGATATACGATGAACTAGAAGAAACTCAAGACTTGGCAGTTGCGGATGGCTTCGTATCCTTCACAAGACACTTCAAGTACCTTGGATCATACATCTCTTACAACTTACGAGACGACTATGATGTAGAGTCACGCATTGTAGCGGCTAGTCAATCAATGGGTGCATTAAAGAACGTATGGAACAATCCGCACATGGAGATCTACAGCAAGTACCTTCTCTTCAGAGCCATTCCCATGAACCTTCTGCTATGGGGATGCGAAACGTGGTCACTAAGACAAGTGCTACTCAACAAGCTCGAAGTATTCCTACACAGAAGTATCAGGAGAATATTGGGTGTGCCAATGTCTCAAGTGAAGGAGGAGAGGATTAGAAACATACATATGCGTCAAAAGTTCTACGACATCCCACGTGCAAGGAACATGATTGCAGCTCGGCAAATGGACTTCGTCGGCAAAATGGTCCGAGGACCCGACCGTCCAACCAAGAGCATGCTAACTGCATGTTGCCCCAACACTCGTTTACCACAACGTCCACAGTTTCACAACAAAGACGCCCTTGTCAAGAACTTAAAGTTGTTATTTGGTCAAGTTCATGACGTCACGATTGATGATCAAGGCAGCATGAAAGATTGGATTAATGAAGTTATGTGCGAAGAATATTGGAACGGATTAGTTAGATGCCTACTGGATAAACGTGCTGAACTACCAGAACGACCTGCAACATGGACAAGGAGGAGAAGAAGTCCGAGGAATCATGAGAACAGTGATTATCAACATCCATTTAATGATGATACTTCGCAAGACGACTCGTCAAATCAACATGATGACAGGCCTCCATCACCGCCTCGAAGAAGCAGAGTGCCACCTCGTCATCGAAGGGAGGAGGAGAGACAACAACAGGAACGTCCGTATGATCCTGAGATGGTAGGTAGAAGTATGTATGATTCGTTTAAAGTGCTGGGGCTTGGACTTGGAGCATCTGAGGCTGAGGTTAAACAGAAGTATAGAGAATTATCTCGGCTATATCATCCAGACAAGCATGATACCACCAAGACAGGAATGACGGATGTAGAAGCTGAAGAGTTCTGCAAGTTGATCAACAACGCCTATTCACACCTGAGGGAGATAGTATAAGCCGAGGGGAGCTTTCTCCTTTTCTCCTTTCTCTTCTGAGGTATCCTTGAGAAAACGTCGACCAACGACTTTTTTCGCCCATCCTACCATCAAAACAACTAGAACCACCACCATAATTTCACAATCAAACATAAATGATCATCAATCTCAACAGTAGTACGCTATTCAACGTCATCGAATTATTACATCCAAAGGACATTGCAGCATTATCAGCCACCTGCCGCCAATTCCGAGAAGAACTTAGAGCCGACCGAGGGGAATACGAAGAATACAAATTGGCAAACAAGTTACGTTGGTATGAATCTTGGCAACACATTGCAATCAGAATTGAACGCCTGCACTATGAAGACAAACAGAAACCCTTCGTCCCACCACAAGACCGCACCGGCTGCACATTCGAACTCGAATGCTGTAACTTCTGTGGTGCCGAATGCAATGATGAAGGACAATGGATTAGCTTCGGCTGGACCAAGTGATGATGGCTACAAAGTAAAAACTAAACGAGTAGTATTCAAGAATATCACCAATGTTACAACATCCAATCAAAAAACCCTCCCGAGAGAATTGGTCGACAGTAGTTATTGCAGCAACATCAAATTACTCAGAAACTCGGTATTGCAACAAACTCTATCGATGAGAATTGTATTACTCGACCTTGGCGGCTGGGCCAAGTGTGGCTTAGGAATCAACAAAGCCACCGAATACTTTACCTCCGGTTACAACTCAGATGGAAACATTGGTTCTAATGGATTTCTCATAGCTCGTTTAGATGGGAAAACCGGAAAGATATTACAAACAGATATCACCTTTACAGAAGGCCGTCGGTCATCAATTGGTGATGGACTTTATCCAGAAGGCAGTGAAGAGTTTGATACCAGGAGTGGCGCAAATTCAGCATTATCCAACACCGATTATGCCCTCGTCAGCTCGAAGTGTCTAGGGTATGGTGGAGATGCTCTCAAACAAAGCAACAAGCAATTCGTACGCACCATACATCAAGATACCTACGACGTATCGGCACTACTCCTACTTATTAGCGTTGCTGACTCTACGGCAGAAAGCAAACTATATCGTCGTCTAACAAGATATGCGTTACTACTGTCAACCCACGCAACTTGTCCCCAAGTACTACAACAAGGATACAGCCCCGAGACATTAGAGTTCATCAAGAGCATCGGTATTGACAAAGTCTCCCGCTTCCTCACATTCAGGACACGCACCGCCATTGGAGTCATTTATGGGATGTGGCAACTTGATGCAGTAACAGAAGAGTTCTGCAAGGCCCTCCCTCCTCTAATGAGAGACCACTTGTTAGCCATCCGAGATGGAGAACATGTGACTGCGATACGTGAGGCTGCCTGCCCAGATACAAACTGGATGCGCATAATGGTTGAAAACCTGGCAGACGGCACACCCAACTACGCAAGCGACTTCGAATCACAACTAAGCATCTTCAAGCACTACATTGCAAAATGGTGCCGTGTGTTCCTAGGCAACTACGCTAGGCAAGGAGAAGTTGTCGAAGCCAAACGTGAGATCCTCAAGGCGTTTGGATGTGATAGAGACTGGATGAAACACCGAATGATGTATGGACACGATATTGACAAGGGATTCGATGTTTAATCTCCTCGCCCCCCCATCACCACCCAAGTTAGTTATTAGATGTTTTTATTAGATGGACAAGTCTTTTTATGTTATATGTGAACAGTCAAAGTGGAATCAGAAAAATGAAATTGTATTTTAAAATGTGAACAGCAAATAGGAAATATATAGCAAGTACAGTAACAGATATCACCGCCGGGAACACTACAAAGATGAACTGCAAATGATTACATTAACAGTTCATTAGTGGAACCGGACCCTCACGGGAAATCTGTAATCCAATGACACCTAGTCAACCTAGGCCTAGAAAGTTAATAACTAAGGATGAAAACTGAACTGAACTGAACTGAACTGTCAAGAGGTTGTCTTGCATTGCAATTTTTCTAGGATATCGGTCGTTGGTATTACGGCCGTTTCATGAACGAAGAAACAACTAACACAATATTTCATCCAACGCATCGATATGATGGCCCTCTATCGACCCATCGATGCTGCTCTTGCATCACAAACCAGTTCCATACACTTCACAAGCTAGATATATCGATCTTGCATTGCGTCCCAATCTTGTATATGTCCTAATAGCAATTCAATATCCATGATTATAATGTGGTCGTCCATTATGATAATAATGACGGCATTTGATATGCTCATAATTTGCACATTGCAACAACAACAACTATATAAAAGATTTGCAATCAGTTGCCATCGTATATATCGATTACTCTACTACTATTGTATAATAATACCACCATCATGTCATCGTCTATTGCTACTCGAGAATATGAAAATGCCGATACCGATATAGAAACAGGCCAGGAAGATGTTGTCGATAGCAGTATCTCATCCTCATCCACCGATACTGCTACTACAACCACCACAAACCAAGTGAATAAGCATTATAAATGGTTAGTTATTGGTACCACTGCACTACTAATCACCGTCGGATTCATTACTTTGTCACTGAAGTATACTGCAAACAAATCAGCAATCTCTAGCGTTCAACAACAAACTCGAAATCTAATAGATTTATCAAGTTGGGCAAGTATACTTGGCAGTACACTATCATCACCAACTAAGTCACCAACACAAAAGCCTATTATTGATATGTCAGATTGGCATAATGCATTAGGTCCTACTCCGGTAAGCTAGTTGTTGTTGTGCATATCATGTGTTCATATTTATGAAAAGTGTGTAAATATTTTGTGCATATGATATGTTCTTTCTTTGCAATATACACATATCTCATACTCCTGCACTTCTATACCACCTCTTATACTTATAAACACAGCCAACAAACTCTCCAACTCCTAAACCAGTAATAGACATGTCATCATGGGCCGAGGCACTGAAACCAACTCCACCACCCACACCATCACCAACTACATCACGTCCAACGAACAAACCAACGACAAGTCAACCATCATCATCGCCTACTCCAAACAATCCATACTTTTTCGGAGAGGAGTTTGTTACCGTACCATCACTTGGTATTGAAATGTCAGCTGGATTGAAAGTAAAACTAATTGCACGTACTGGACGTAAAGTACAGTATGCCAATGGAGATGAATCAGATCGTAGTTGGCATACTAACTCGGATGCTGCCGGTATCATCCCATTAGAGGATGGAGGATATGTTTACATGTCAAACTCGGAAGCAGATGATGGTAAAGGTGGTGTATATGGTCTTTACTTTAATGCCAAGGGTGAGATTGTCGAATACAAGGCTTTGTTAACAGGTACTACCGACAACTGCGGAGGTGGCTTGACTCCTTGGGGAACTTGGGTCAGTTGCGAAGAAGAGTCAGATGTTGGTCAATGCTGGCAAGTTGGCCCGGATGGACGAGCTGAGGAAACCGTACTAGGTGAAGATGGAGGTAACTATGAAAGTGTGGCCGTGGATCATAGAGTATACGATCGTCCTGTCTTCTTTACAACTGAAGACTCGTCAGATGGAGCTTTACGTCGTTTCGTGGCTTCTCAACATGGATGGGATGCTTTACATTCTGAAGGTGAACACTCCTACCTCCACTTGTTAGACGATGGAACGTTTGAATGGACTACTAGTTTGAGTAGAGGACGAGACAGTGCCGAGAAGTATTTTCCTAACGCGGAAGGTATTCAAGTACACGAGGGTAATGTATACTTCATGTCCAAGGAGAAACAGATTATGATCATTCTAAACCAAGAGAACATGACTTGGACATCTGAAAAGACAGGCAAGAAGTTCTATGGCGAGGGCTCATTTGGTGGTCAACCTGATCAGCACGTCTTTGGTCCGACACGAAAGTATATTTACTTTACCGAGGATGGTTCGTCTGATCCAGGAGTGTATGCTCGATATGGTGATGATGGTACTTACTTTACTATGTTTCAAGCTATCCGAGGGCTACACGTAGGGTCAGGGTCCGGTATCCTACCCCCTATGTCAAATCTGAACCCCCAGGGGACTTATGGTAGGCTTAAATAGGCTTAATCGAATGCTCTCAATGAGTTAGGAATGAATCTTTTATGTAGCAATTTTTTTATTTGAAAAATTTGTTAGTGAGTTTGTTAGGGCTAGTTAGGGATTATCCTTAACCTGGGGAGAATTGTTCCAGCTGGCACACCTTTTACCCCCAAAATGGGTCATAAAATCACATGATGATAAAAACTAAGTAGCTACAACATGGTTTTGGACTCTACTCATCAAGGGCTTTCCAATGATGTATCAACCAACTTTCAACTCCATTGCAATTTTCAGATTTGACAATCGTAGGATCCTGACCCTACGTGTAGCCCGAGGTGGTATCCATACCGATGATGAAACGATTGGTATTGCATTGAGTCCTGATAACAAACGGTTCTATGCTGGATTTCAAGAAGGATGGATCTTTGAGTTCAGAAGAGAGGTCGGACTTCCCTTTGAGTAGAGATATAGAATAGACATGTGACTTGTACAGACCTCATCGTTGTAGCTGTACATATAAATTAAGAAAATGGAAGAGTATATCAATCAGAGCTCTTGTATTTCTTTTCTTATTGTTTCTATCATACACCTTCTCATCACAAACAAATCATGATCTAGATTCCATCTCTGCTTATACTTCACACAGTCTCATCACATCATATTGCACCATATATATTCCACACATACAAACTCTAAATCACATTTATCAGCCAATCTCTAGGTCGGGTTCGTCTTCACCCGGATTGAATCGATCTTAAACCACATTACTTTGCTCACTACTTTCTCTCCTCGCTACCAACGATCGAATCCTCATTATTCACTATCTCCTCACCCTTCTTACTTATTATGGCCCACCGCATATTGATCCTCCAGGAAGTTCATTACATTCGAAAGCACAGCATTGACCGCCACAGCATGGCTCCAGATCAGGACAACCTGCTGGTTCCGTTCCATCTTGTAAGTTACAACCATCAGTGGCATCACAAACCTCTCTCTGACAGGGGCCAGAGCAGGCTGCTCTAGGACCCGCTTCACAGCTACCCGATAAGTTGCAGATTCCAAGAGCGCATACATCATCCGGTACAACACAGGGTTTAGGGGGATATTCGCAATTTCCAGTACTTTCATTGCAGCTACCGATACAGTCTGGAGTGAAACAATCCGTTTCAGTACCCAGTACACAATCACCATCTTGACATCTACCTGTTGTACAGAGATTTCCAGGTTCGAAATCACAGCTACCCAAGATATTGTCTATACGGCACGAGCCATTCTCTTCACAAACAGCTTCGGTGCATTGATTATCAGGGTCTCCACAATTACTATCAACTGGGACGCCTTCACACATGCCAGTATCGGGGTTGCAAGTGTTTACTAGGCAGCCCTCGCCGATTTCTGGGCATTCCACATCCGCACATAAGTCTTTACCTGGGAGAGAGGTACATGCACCATTTTCACATACAGTATTTTCTGAGCAGCATACCCCTTCACAACATTCACTTTCACAAGCATCATCTTCTCCATTTGATCCATTTGGGAATGGATTACAACCTTCGACGGAGTCACAACGTGTTCTCTTACAAGGATCTTTAGGAAGAAATGCTGGACATCCGACGGATTCTAATGTACAAATCCCTCCTTCACACTTGGTATCAACGCATATATCAGTTACAAGTTCTTCACAATCTAAGTTCGTTTGGCAAGAACACTGTTCAGTGGATGGGTTGCATGGCTTACTAGAACAGCCGGATAAAGCATCACAGAACTCGTCTTCTCCGCAGCATTCGCCTTTGCAACAATCGAATTCACATTCAACACCTGGATTTGGATCATTCAAACACGGTGGGGACGAACCGTCATCACATTCCTCCATACAAACACCATCACTACAAGCGCCAACTACACAGTTACTAAGATTAGTCAGTCCTGAACAATCCACATCCGCACACTGGTCTATATCGGACTTGCTTGCTTTGGATTTACTTGCTTTAGATTTACCAACTTTGGATGCTTTTGTTTTGAGGAAACGATGGCATGGATTAATTTCACTGTTAACAACGACAGCGATGGTCGACGCTGCAATGAATACATAAGCGAGGGAGACTTTCATTGTTAATAGTTTTATATAAAGGCTTTAAAACGATATTGGAGAGAGATACAATCTTCTGGTATTATAATCGAATAAGGGGGTATATAAGGGTTGATTGCAATCTATGAGGAGTTTGTATGGCAACGAATGAGCAACGATGGCATGAAGTCTTCTTGCGGTGACAAGTTCACAAAGCAAGGATACCAAGCCCAAAAAGATACGTATCTCAATCCACTCTCATAACTCAAACTCATAACAAATAACACCAAAATTTTACTAAGAGATGAACTCTAATAGTAGCAGCCGAAAGCGGAAGCTATCATCAGCCGATGACGGCGATGATACCAATATAAATAGTCCCAATAATACTGTGGTTGATGGTGGTTCTCAGGAGTCGGCGGCGGCACCCGTTGGAGAGCAACAACAGGATACCACAAGTGAACAGAAAAATGATCAGCCATCTGCTGATATGAAGTTATCTGCAAATGATATTGCAGATAGCAAAGCTGCTACTGACACTACTTCTACCGATGAAAATGCAAATAGCAAATCTACAGATGATGCTGATGATGGAAACAACAAGAACGATACTGCAGCAGTAGGAGATGAATCACAAGAAGAAGTAGAAGGTGGCTGTGATGCCAAAGAGCAGGAGGCTACATCACTCCCCACAGCACCAACAAGACCACCAAATCAATACGACAATATCCGCAGAGTAATAGTACAAAATGACGGCTCGCGACAAAATCTAATCCGATTAATCGGTCTTAAATCACTATTCGCTAAACAATTACCCAAAATGCCAAAAGAATATATTGCCCGATTAGTCTTTGATCGGCGTCATAAATCACTAGCGTTATTATCCAATGACACTTCTAAAAAAGATTGTGATGATGAAATTATTGGTGGGATATGTTACCGGGCATATAATGATATACCGGAACCTAATTCGTCGAATGAAGAAATTGGTGAGGGTCCAATGCGATTTGCAGAAATTGCCTTCTGTGCCGTTAGTGCTAGTCAACAAGTGAAGGGGTATGGTACCAAATTGATGAATTTATTAAAGATGCATGCTGTTACTGAAGGGATTGAATATTTTATTACCTATGCTGATAATTATGCTATTGGGTGAGTTGTTGTTTTGTTTTGTTTGTTTTGTTAATTGGTTATTCTGGGGATTGTGTTTATTTTGTGCACACATGATGTGTACTTTGTTATTTGTTATGGGTGTGCATATGATGTGCACTTAATGTGTTGCTTTGATTTTTACCTATGATATACTCTAACTATTTGATTGTACTCTTGGCCATACAATCTACTATGATGCAAAATAGATATTTCAAGAAGCAGGGATTTACAAAGTCATTACAAATGCATAAGAGTCGATACCAGGGACTTATCAAAGATTATGATGGAGGTACTGTTATGGAATGCTACATCCATCCTTCGATTGATTATACTCGTATCCCTGAAACTGGTATGTTTGGTATCACATTCTGTTAAGTGCTGCTTGTTTCATTGATATTTATGCAATTTAAGTATACTCACCTCGAACCTTAACTCCTCATTCTATCAACCAGTTGCGGCACAACGTCAGTACATATTGGATCGTATCCGTGCCACAACAGCTAAATCAGACAAGATTGTATACCCTCCACTCTCATCCGATTGGGAAGATGATGTTGAGTATTCACGTCATACGCAAAACAGGACAGCTGAACGAGCCTTGAATATTCCCGGTGTTAAGGAGGCTGGATGGACATTGTCCGATTTAGTTACCATGTCACGGGGTAGTAAAGATGCTGATCAGAAGAAACATCAATTGAAGACTGAATTACTAGCACTTGTCAATAAGGTATCGGATCAACAGTTTAGTTGGTGTTTCCGTGATCCGGTCAATACCGAGGAGGTTACCGATTATCTTGATGTTGTAACTGAACCAATCGATTTGAAAACAATTGAGAAGCGTATCCGCAAGGGGGATTGGTATAAGAATAAACACATGTTGTATTCGGACTTGATGAAGATGGTGAATAATTGTAAGTTGTATAATGGTGAGGGGAGTACATACACGGAGTATGCTAATAGTTTGGAGAAGTATTTGTCAACAATCTTCCCCAAGAGATTAATGGCCGGTATGGATGCAAATGGTGGAAGTAAGAAGAAAGGTAAGAGTGCCTGAGGGAGCTTTTTGGTATGCTGAGGGTGCTTTCACCGAGTTGCAAATAGTTTAGTTCTACATTAACAAAGAGACATCTAGTTGGTACTCGTTATTTAAGTAGTTTAGATAGATCAGGGGAACAAGGTTGTTCCCTTCTGATTCATGTCATAACTTCTTATAGACAATCTTGAAACAACTTTGTCCATTCTTCCTCACTCGGGATCTCTCTAGCAGCCACTGTGCCTGCACCAAAATCTACATTAGCCGCCTCGTCCAATTCCAAACTACGTACCATTGCCTCTGCCAATCCGCACCGTCCTGTATCCCCATCATGTTCTTCACTCCCCGTTGCTGTAAAGACTGCCTTGGCACCAGGTCCGGGCAGCGAATCCCCCTTGTTAAGTTTAACACCACGAACATTGCAATCAAATAACAATTGCCAAGTGATAATGTCAGTCTTTGATACTTCATAATATGCCTCAGATAGATATTGTGAATAGGTCAGACTTTCCTCATTCGTTGCATCTCCTACACTTCCGCCTTTTAATGTACCAGCTCGGACAATTGTCCAATCGGCATCACACTTCTCTGCAGCAGACTTAACATTATTTTCATACTTTTGATAGGCAGATTTGTTACTGTTATCCCAAACTTGAGCATTGGCAGCGGCCTTTGATGCAGAAACAAACATACCCATACCACTGCCATTTAAATTCCGTGACATGGTAACTACACGTTTTAACTGATTACACTTTTCATTATCTATTATATAGTTAATAATTCCTTCGTTGATAACACTGTCAACGTCATCAGTTGCCATTAGGATGGCATCAGTTGTTGATAGTAATTCTTCTACACGATCTGTATCTGATGCTGGTACTAATTCCAAGTTTGGCAATGTCAATGGTTCTGATAATTGTTGCATAATCTATATACCATAAGTTAAGGGAAGAAATGAGCATAAGATGTGAGCATTTTTATGTTTGAGAACCTTTTCAGACAACACCCCAACTTCTTACCTCCATATCAGCAGCCGGACAGATAATCCATGATTTACCATGATTACGATGCGCAGCTAGCTTTGCCAATAAGATTGATATATATCCACTACCTACTGTGCCGATTGTTGACGTTGAAGATGGTTGTATTGCAGTAGAAAAGAGATTTGTTGGACGTGTCGTTATTACTCTCTGTGTTTTTGTGGATATTATTGATTGCTGAAATGAATATACATGAATTGGACTATTAATGAGCAGTATACAAATTCCTATGAAGGCGTAGAAGGGGTGATTAGCGGCAACCATGGTCGAGTGGAAGTAAAGCAATCAGCTGATCCTCAGAAGTGAGTAAATATGGCGATCAACTCGAAAGAACGGTATCTCGGTGGCTTGTTGGAAAACCTCCCGCCGAGCGAATATTAACTTGCCGCCGCTTCGGCTGCCATGGCCCTTTATTGATGATGACGCCCTATGTATCGTGGATATCATAGGCCTATCTTCACACCAGATATACAACTTCACACCGAGTTAATGCAACTTGCCGCCGGGTTGCCTCATTCTTTGCAATACACCATACTCCTCATAAATTGCAACTACAGTAGACTACAGAAGATCGTATCATCTATCCAATCATCATCATCGTTGAAAGTCTATACAAACAACAATAACAAAATGAAAGTCTCCCTTGCATATGTATTCATTGCAGCTTCGGCCACCGCCGCCACTAATGCCGCTGCCATTAATAGTAATCCACGCCATCGTCATCTAAACTCGAAAGCATCCAAAGTTAGTAAATCGAAAGCAAGTAAGTCCGATGCAGACTGTGGTGGTTATTCCAAGTCGAGTAAATCCAAATCGAATAAATCCAAGATGTACACCAAGGCGAGTAAGTCCAAATCGAGTAAGTGTAATGATGTTGTGACAACAACATCGACAACTAGGTAAGTGATTGGATGTATGATTGCTATGGTATGGTATGATATTGTTTGTCACAGATATTCTCAGCAATACAATACCCCGACAACAACATCGCCACAGTACAACTACAACTCCCGTCCCCAAAACTACTACCACCACCACAACAACAAGTACTACCACTACTACTACTACCACCACAGAAGACTTGTGTGCGGAAGTGGACTGCACACAAGGCAGGGATACCTGCTTGTTGAATGCGGTTTGTAACCCCGAAAACGGCCAGTGTGAAGGAGGTGACACAGATTTTAATAGAGGATGTGATCAAGATCGTAACACTTGTACTATAAACGAGTGTGGTGAGGATGGAGTATGTCGTATCAATAATCTCAATTTCAATGGGAATACTTGTGAGGTTACACCTGGTGTCAATAATGAGTGCAGAAGTGATATGTGTGTTGATGGTACGTGTATGCCAGGACCTAAAGAGGATGGGACCCTATGTGGTATAAACAATGAGTGTAGAAGTGATACATGTGAAGGTGGCATGTGCAGGATGGGTATGCCCCGTATGTGCCCAGAGCGAAACGGCCTCTGTGAGAGGCCAGAGAATTCAGTCTGTGTCCCGACAGAGGGTGGTTGCAACTACCCAGATGGATCTTTTGGAATAGATGGTGCTTGTCGTGATGGATGTTGCGATGGTGTATGTTGTCCTATTGGAGAAACATGCTGTGGTGGCGATTGCTGTCCAACCGGAGCATGCACTCTTGACGGTGTCTGCGGTCCTGCTTAACGAGTCGAGGGGGGTTTGGATAGTGGTTGTTATGTTGTAATGGTGGTATGTATTCTCTTAAAGAGTTAAGATGGGGGATAGTATAGTGTATAGAGAGTGTGAATGTGACGAGTGGGATATATATGTTATAGAGTATATGTGATACAAAGAGTACGTGTTAAGTGAATAGACATAGAGAAGATAGATTATCAACGATACAATCGTCTAAGCCACGGCTATCATCTTATAGTTCTACTACTCAAAGGCTAGTCCATCCTCTCTCATAAACTCAAAGATGTATCCACTAACTTGAAATCCAGCATAAAATCGCTTGTTATCAGGACTCAAGGCAATACCAATCGTTTCATCATCATCATGTATACCACCGCTGATAGCTTGGAATAAAGTAAAGTATGTACCATCCTTGCCAAATCGAGCATAAACACCTGGAGTTGATGATCCCTCCTCGGTAAAGTAAATATACTTTCGTGTCGGACCGAATATAGTCTGATCAGGTTGACCACCAAACGATCCCTCTCCGTAGAACTTCTTCCCAGACTCTTCCGATGTCCATGTCATACTGTCTTGATTAAGTATGATGAGACGTTGTCTCTCCTTGGACATGAAGTATACATTACCCTCGTGTACCGATATACCCTCTGTATTCGGGTAGTATCTTTCGGCACTATCTCGTCCAGTACTTAAACTAGTTGTCCATTCAAATGTACCGTCGTCGAGTAGGTGGAGGTAAGAGTGTTCTCCTTCTGAGTGTAAGGCATTCCAACCATGCTGAGTAGCCACAAAACGACGTAATGCACCATCTTCTTCATCCTCGGTTGTAAAGAAGACAGGACGATCATGTACCCTATCGTCCACGGCCACACTCTCGTAGTTACCTCCTCTACCTCCCAACACTGTCCTTTCTGCACGTACATATGGATCTACTTGCCAACATTGTCCTACACCCGATTCTTCCTCGCACTACGACATATGTGTATGTAAGAGGGAAAGAGTAGGATAAGATGTGACCAGTTGGTATGATGTGGATAATAACACAAAGAGTACACATCACAATCACAGATAAACTTACACTAACCCAAGTATTCCAAGGAGTCAATCCTCCTCCACAATTGTCAGTAGTACCCGTCAACAAAGCACGATAGTCTACAATCTCACCCTTGGCATTAAAGTATAAACCATACACTCCTCCATTTCCATCATCCTCTTCCGAATTCGACATGTAAACATAACCTTTACCATCTTCTAATTCAATAATACCCGCTGCATCAGATCTTGTATGCCATTCAATAGTTGATTCATCACCATTGGCATATTGTACTTTCCGTCCTGTACGTGCTATTAGTTTCGCAGTTAGACCAGTTGACATTTCAATACCTAATGATGGTACGGTTATAAACTCTTCACCAAAGTAATATGGATTAGTCATTGTTGGTGATAAAGTTGGTAGATAAGAAGTGGATGGAGATTGTGTTGGAGATACTGATGTTGTGGGTGCATCAGATGGTGGTTGTATGGATGAATAACTGCTGCTAGAGTTGTTATTATTAGACGATGATATAAATACGGCACCTATTGTAATAAGTAATGCAATGAATATTACCAATCCAAATGTTAGGACTTTCTTTTCATTACTACTCAAGTCTGAGAAATGTTTAGGAAAGTTTTTAATACTATTACTAGAGAATCGAGACCATACTTTATTATTATCATCTTTTGTTGCTTTTGTAGTGGTAGCTGCAGCTTGCTGTTGTTCTTCATCTTCATCTATTGTATCAGAAATATTGCTTTGTATTGCAAAGTCAGCTTTAATGACGGAAATATTATTACTCGATGTTGCACACTCATCTTTGGTTTCTTCTTCAAATTGTATTTCAATATTCTCCATATCATACGGCATATTGTTGATATCTCTGTTTATTCTGTACTTTACAGTCAGATATAATTTATGCTAGTTTATAAAACAATGACGAATCTTGTAGAATCATTGTTGCTGGTATCCTAATATGTTTCGATATGTTATTGATTGATTTAAGGCCATGAACTCATATTGCAATAGTCAAACATACGGCATATAAAGTCTATAAAGATATGTAATAGATGAAAGAGAGAGTAGCTTCTAGAGCATTGGTAGGCGAGGATAATATAGGAGAGAGAGAGAGCATAAAAACGGAAATGGCGACAAAACGGATATCTTGATTCCCAAACTTTTTTCTTAGTGCTAAATCATGGTGAAAACTCAACTACCTATCTAGTAGTACCTCAATATAGACATTGGTATACATTCCTTATAATCACTAGATCTATATTTAACACCCTTTCGAATAGTGGTGGTTTGGTATTGATCAGCGGTCTTGATTTTACGTTCTACACATTTGAAACTCAAGCACCACAAAAATTTGCAATTTTGTATACACATCTTGTGAACCTTCTTCGTATTTAGTATTGTAGGCAGTTGGTAGTGGTATATAATATCCGATCGAGGATATATAATAATGACAGATAATAGTGACGGTATAGGAGATGAGTTAGTTATTGATCGGTCTCATATCAGATGCGATTGCTGCGGTAAGCCTGGACCTACTAAAAGTTGTTCAAGATGTATGTCATACTATTATTGCAATAGAGAGTGTCAGTTAAACCATTGGAAGAAGAATAATCATAAAGATAGTTGCTTATTTTTAAAGGGAATGCGTGAGAGATATATGGAGGAAAAGCGCAAGGAGAGAGAGATTCAAGAAGATCGCGCAAAAGGAAAGACTTATGATGCTGTAGGTGAATGTGCAATTTGTTTAGAGGAGATAGAGCTCCCGATTATTCTAGAATGTGGGCATGTATTCTGCGTGAAATGCTTGGTATTGTATCAAACAAAAAATCTTAGTAAGGGTAGTTGTCCTAACTGCAGAGGTGACATCCGTAAAGGTATTGGGAGTGAGGCGGGTGAACAATTGATGGTCTATGCCGAACGGGCAAAATTGTCACATGGAGCCGAAAGGGAGATGTATATTGACCTTGCTTTACGTCATATTGATGATACTACATCTTTTGACTCAATAAAGTTATCAAAGCACCAAAAGGATCATGTGCAACTGGGTAAATTGTATTCCAAATTGACGGTGTTTCGTCATTTGGATATGCACCGTAAAGTGATTGAAACAGCTGACGAGTTCATGAATCTTTGTGCCACTACTGACCATGATGTTAGTGCAAAAATGATCTTTCAATCAAGGATGATAATAGCCAAGTCTCATCGAGATTTGAAAGAATGGCAATCAGCGTTGGATATGTTCGAATTGGTTTATGATGATTGTAAAGTACAAAACAATGTAGGACAAGGCTCTGCCGTAGTAGCAGAAATGAGCAGGGTTCATTATGAATTACAAAACTACAACAAAGTAATTATTGAAGGGGATAGGGCAACTTATCTTGATAATCGTGTCCGTGAGGGAGTTCATAAGTATATTGCATTATCTCAAATGAAATTGGGGGATATCGCTGCTGCGAAGAAAACAATTACAAGGGGTATATTATATGAAGAACAGTGGAATGAAGATATTAAGAAAGAGAATGAAGAGGTCCTCCGTATGATACTTGCCGAAGAGGCACAGCAGAATCCGAAGTCAAAGAGTAAAAAGAAAGGGAAGAAGAAGGGTAGGGGGAAGAAGTAGAGTAGTGACTAGGTCAGCAAAGGGCAACATATGCAGATTATATGCAGTACTACTAAACTAAGACAATATTAGCAGTAGCAACTAAATGAATCATGCTGTCGCTAGATAGATGTGCTTCTATGGACTCTGTGGGGCGTGGGGTATCCTTTTTGGTATCCTTGCATTTTCACTTGCAACTTGCAACTTGAATTTTGCAGATTTTCACATGCCACAATTTGACACTTGCGAGGCAGGGAACAACACCATATCAAGATAACAATATTAGATCGGCGGCCTCAAAAACAATGGCGACGGCACCTCCTCCTACTGTTCAAGACTTCCTCGATATACCCTATCGACCAGCATCTCGACCGGAGCAAGTTACTCTACGAATGAGACGAACACAATCTTCCTCGACTGGGCTAGTCAGAAAGCAATCTTCAACGACAACAACTAGTAGCCCTCGACGATCAATCTTTCCTCAGAATGGTGGCATTAATGCTGGATGGAATTTACAACGCTCTACGCCTAATGCTAGTACTACCGCTATCGGTCGGTCACTCCTCGATCGACCAAAGCTCGATAATACCAATAGTAGTATTAACATGCCTGAGAATCTATTGCAAAATGCAAAGTTTAGTAAATGTGCAGCCTCAACACCAATATTACATCGTACCTCTACAGACCTAACCTTGAAATCATGTCTAAGTTCATCGAATTCCAATATGTCAATGTTAAGTAGAAGTAAATCATCCACCAATGGTTTCAATAATAGTAGTAAAGGAGGTAGCAATAAGAATGAAGAGTTCAACTTAGTCAGAAATGTATCCTTCTCACATTCACAAGTTCGAACATATGAAACTACACTAGGTGATAATCCAAGTGTTAGTAGTGGTGCACCATTAAGTTTAGGATGGAGATATGATCCCAATGAAAACATACATAGTTTAGACAAAGATGAAGAAAAAGATATAGGTATAAGAAGATCAATGAGCGAGTTACGATTATCAGATAGAGAAAGACAAAGACGTATCAGTTCCAATCCAAATATATCATATACTGATTTACATTCAGTATTGCAAAGTGTTGCTGAGACTAGGTTGGAGCGGAAGAACTCGTTGAATGAATTGAGACGAGAGAAACAACTACTGCAGAAGAATGGTAGTGGACGGAGAAGGAGTGGTGCCTTCTCAGATTGAATACCTGGCGGGGGTTGCTAGGTCTATTGGTTCATGATTGACTGCAATCATATGGGTAGAATATACTTAAACTTAAACTTTATTTACATAATAGATTATAACTAATAACATCTATATACAAGTCTGTGGCCACGTCCATGCAATTACTCTACCGTTCATAGCATAAGATACAACCCTGCAAATGGGTTACTCTTGAACCCAACATTCATGGCATCAGGTGGATATAACAAACCAATCTTCCCATTTGGACCGGCCCTGAAAAGTATGAACATTCGTAGTCTATGACTAATACACAGTTTATCAAGTACTAATGGAATGTGTGACTCTTCAGTGCATCCCTGGATATGATTCGGCTTAGCAAATGTTATCCAATTCGTTACCAATGTAGTAGGTGTTGTTACTACCTTGTACCACGATGGGAAGGGCCTACTTTCACACGTTACATGACGTTTGTAAGATGATTCTCCTCCTCCTAATATCGATCGACGTATCAATCCAGGAGAAGAGTAATCCTCCGGGTAATAAAAGATTGTATTCTCATAATTACCAACATGTAACTTACTATGTCCGGATAATCTATCTCTCCAATTGATTGCCATTAATCCATATTCACTTGTTGAATTTTTCATTAAATTTGATACTAATATATCATTGGTTGATACATATTCTAATCCACACATCTCGGCAGCGTGTACTTTCACCGTCTCAATTGACTTCTTGTTTGATTCATCAAGAAAGCTATATTCATATGGTAACACACGCTTAACCTGATTCTCAATCATGCCAACTATACCCATGCAAGTAAAACCAAATGATGATAGATAATTTGCCTCACTTTTACCCATAACTTCTCGTTGCAACTCATCCGAGTTTTGTATCCTCTCTGGTATGAGTTGTTCAATTTCAACATCACTGCATAGATAATGCATCAATTTGTAATAGGTAGCACCATCGCCTACTACATGTGAGAATTGTACAACTAATGCAAACTTCTCATTGGGATTCTTGGAGCATGGGATGATAGTTGCTTTGAAGAGAGGCTCATTTGTTCTGTTCTTGATGAATACATCTGTTTTGTATACATTCGACTTTAGTAGAGTATTATTTTGTTCGGAAAGTGACATATCAAATGATATTGGCGATAGATTTGCTTCAATTGTAGTCAAATTGTTGGATATATCAATATCTTCTTCCGCTTGTTTGTTGTTATATGATAGAGTACATGAACACTTGATATAACTAGAAAATGAGATACTACCTTGTAACCACAGATTTTTAGATATGATTGCCTTCATTCGTTGTTCTAATTGTAACTTTGCAGTATCATAACTTCCAGTAAACCATGTAAGTGTTGTAATTGGTGGTATATCGGCAAGATAGAATGCACTATCCAAATTGGATAGCTCAACTTTTGTAATGTCGTTGTGTTCATTATCGATTTTATTGCTGTTTGATTTGCTATGGAGATATAAAAGGGTGGTAGCTCCGGTGACGATAGCGGCCGTTGATACTACATAACTACTACTAACATCTGTATTTGTGAACATGGTTCGTTATTCTTAGTATTATTAGTTCTCGGAACTGTTATAAGTCACAAAAGGTCACAAAGAGATGCACTAAGTTGCAAAATTGTGAGGAGATAAGTTTCAGAGTGTAGAATGCAAAAATCAGGAGTATTAATCAACACCAAACCACTACTATTCGAAAGAGCGTCAAAAACTGATCTAATGAGTATAGCCAATGTATATCAATGTTCATATTGAGGCCGTAATCGATATTTGAATAAGGACATGGAGTAATGTCAAAGTCAAAAATAATATTCTAGTCTCATGGTATCCTAGGATACCAAATGAAAAATCACTCTTTTCTTCTCCGAGACGAGGACTTATTATGCAGTAGTAGTAGTTATGTGAAGCAGCTAGTCGGGTAAGATATTGATTTGCTGTTTAGTTTGTATGGCTTACTCTTCTACCACCAACATTCTACTTCTTTCCCCTGCTCTTCTTCTTGCCTTTCCTTTTACCTTTTTGTTTGTTATTATTCTTCTCTTCCTCAGCAAGTATCATACGAAGTACCTCTTCATTCTCTTTTCTATTCTCCTCATTCCACTGTTCTTCAAGTAATAAACCTCTTGTAATTGATTTCTTGGCTCCAGCAATATCCCCCAGTTTCATCTGAGATAAAGCAATGTACTTATGAACTCCAGCATGGTGTCGATCATCACGAAATATCGCCCTGTCGCCTTCTACAATTGCTTTGCGATAGTTTTTAAGCTCATATTGAGCTCTGCTAATCCCTGCTGCAATAAAACAACACATTCCCAAATGCTGTTGTTTAATGGCATCATCATAAAGCGGCCTAAACATATCCAAGGCTGTTTGCCACTCTTCCAACCTTAAATGAGCCTCAGCCTTCAAAGTCTTTGCTTCTAACATCTTATCGGCTTCAAAAACATACTCAGCATTGGCACAAATATCCAAGTATTCATCTACTGTATCAATTACTTCGCGATGCATATTTAAGTCTTTCAACAAATAGGCTTTACGAGGCAGAACAAATTGTAAATTGTCATTATAATCCAGCTGATTATCAAACAATGATTGGTAACCATTGAAAGAAGCATCAAGCTGTCGTAGAGCAAGGTTGATATACATCTCCCTTTCGGCTCCATCTGACCTATTAGCACGTTCAACATAAGTAATCGCTTGGCCAGATGTTGTAGATCCAAGCTGACCTGCGTCCATATCTCCTCTACAATTTGGACAACTGCTCTTTTTTGGATTAGAGGAGTGATATTGCATCAAACAAGAGACGCAGAATACATGTCCACATTCTAGAGATATTGGGAGTTCAATGACCTCAAGACAGATGGCACATTCATCAGGTGCTTTATCCTCTCTCTTTCCCTTTTCCTTTTCTTCCAGAAACTCTCTTCCGAAACGTTTCCTCTTGTTGTATCTATCACATTGTTCTTTTACGAATGAACAATGTTGTTTATGCTCCTTCCAGTGTTTTACTTGACATTCTCTATTGCAATAGTAGTATGATAAACATCGTGAGCAATTTTTAGTAGGTCCAGGTTTACCACAACAATCACATTCGATATGAGACCGGTCGATAACTAAATCCTCATTTGCATCATCATTATTATTATCTGCCATTGTTGCATTCAATCGTCAGATATTGTGCTGAAATTTCCAATGAACAGCACTAATAAATACCGAGAAGGTGCATATGTGTATTAAATTTGCAATTTTTGTGTGTGGTCGAGTTTCAAAGTGTAGAACGTAAAATCAAGGCTCTTAACCAACACCAAACCACTACTATTCGATAGGGCGTTAAATATAGATCTAGTGAGCGTAGCCAGTGTATACCAATGTCTATATTGAGGTACTACTTGATGTTGAACTTTCACCACATAATTTGCTCACCTCACTAGGATACTCACTTTATGAGAGTCGATTGTCGGTATCCTATAATTTTATGAGTTTATGATTTATGAGAGTGTGCATAAAGCCCGGCCTCCAAGAAGAATGAAGAAGTAGGACGGCGCTTGACGGCGGATTCAGACAGAAGAGATAGCGTAGATCCCAAACAATGCTCAGTGTATGTCCAATACCTTCTCTATTATACCTCTGCAAAGTTTTAAGCTCATATCCACAGTAGGCGACGACATACCACATACAACATCTCTTGCACACAAACAAAAAATTGCAGCAAAATGGTACAACTATTACAACACTTTACATCATGAGTGATAATCAAAACTTATCAATCAGAATAGTATAGATAATACTAGAATAATAGATATATCGGAAAGAAGAATTGTAACAACTAACAACATTTAAATACAATATAACAGCACCACACACCGCACACATACATCATTTGAATAGCCTGCCATCATCGAGACATCAACTTACCATCTAATAACAATTACAACATGACACAAGTTAGAGGCTCATCAAAACGGAAACGGAAGGGCAAGAAACAAACTATTCAGCTATTTCCATTGGATGGGAGAGTTTGTGAAGAACATACATCGGGAAGGCCAAAGAGGAGGAAGTTTGCTGCACCTCGATTCAATCCATCAGCAGGTACCCACAGAAACAATTCTGTATGTGGTGAGGGGTTTGATTGTCCCGAGTGTTCATATGTTTGTTCATATGATTCTGAAGTTTGTGATGAATGTGGGTTAGCGTGCTTTTATAAGGATGGTGTAGGTGCAGTTGTGTTGAAAGATGATGGGCGAGCTCAAACGAAACCAGTAACCAATACATCAACTCGGAAGAAGAGAACAAGATCTTCTACCAACAAAACGAACAAGTCACCTCGTAAAGATAGAGCTCCTATTCGTACTACAACAGATATAATTCTACCCAGTGAATCAGGAGAAGAATTAAGTAATGTCAACAATCTACTATCAGGATCCCATCAGTCAGATACCGAGGAACAATGTGAATCAGCCAAACTTCTCAAAGATGATATTAAAGAACTCAAACTTGGGTTGAAAGTTGCCCAGGGTGAAGTCAAAGAACTAAAAAAAGAACTACAAGTTAATCGGAACGAGGTATCAACCCAGAAACCCAAGATCACCGCTCTTGAAATATTCATGAATAGAATTTCGGAACCGATGAACTTCTTACTTACAAAGTTTAATATATTATCACCAGATATGTCCAAAAAGAGGAAGAGGGTGGACAACGAAACAGCACATGATCAATCCAAGTCTACACGGCCGAAAAGTAAAAGAATAGTCATTCCTCGTAAGGAGAATTTATTCATTCCAGGGCAGCCCAACCGGCCCAACTCAGAGCCCCCATTCAAAGTAGGTGAAGGATTTGCTTGTCCAAAATGTAAAGCACTTTGTTCTTATGATCAGACAAAGTGTAAGCAATGTCACCTAGAATGCTGGTATCACCAAGGGATTGGAGTTGTAAGAGGTAGGCAAATAGACAAGAAGAAACAAGACATCCCACAGGTATCATGGGATGATATTATTGGCAACCAAACTGCAAAAGAAGCCCTATTAGATTTACCAATGTGTCGAAATCCAAATGATCATATGCTATATGATGAAGAAGTAGAAGAAGATGGTAATACAGGTATACTACTTTCCGGTCCACCTGGTACTGTGAGTATGATATGTTGGCCTTTTCTGTCTTTTTTTTACTCCTGCTCACATCATGTGTCTACTCTACTTAAGGGCAAAACTCTAATTGCCAAGGCAGTAGCCAGTCATGCAAATTGTAGTTTTACATGTGTATCTCCTGATGATGTGTTAAATGCATTTATTGGGAAATCAGAAGAGAAGATGAGGGAAATCTTTATAACAGCCAAGACAGAGGCTGTGGAACAGGAGAATACATCGGTGCTCTTCTTTGACGAATGTGACCGCTTATTCCGTAAGGGAGGAAAGAATGACTGTGAGGTCAGTTCTAACATCACTGCAATCTTTCAGGAATGTATGGATGGGGTACAAAAACCAAGTGGCCAAGTAGTTGTGCTAGCTGCAACAAATCATCCAGAGCGGCTACCCCAGGCAATCCTTAGTAGGTTTCAGAACAGGATTGAGGTACAGCTACCAGGTGCTCAAGAAAGAAAGATTATCATCAAGCTCCAAATTGAAAAGAAGACGATTAACATCCGTTCTGATATGAAAGAGGCTGACTTTGATCGTCTTGCAGAGGCAACCGAGGGTGCTTCTGGTCGTGATATTGAAACGTTAGTCAGGAATGCATTAAAGGTACGACGTATTTCCACAACAAATCATGACGGATGGTGGTGCAAGGATGAAGAAGGGGTCTATGTCCCTTGTTTCCATTCTTGGGCAAACATGTGCAAGAAAGAGAAGTTTTCGTATAACCAGAGGCCCGATGGATACAAAGCCAGGTCTCCACCTTTATCATATAAGCACTTTGAGGAGGCAATAGAGAAGTACGGGCTATCACCAAGAGCCTAGATTTGTATTTGGATATTCTGTGGGCAGTACACAAATCTTAAGGATATCGCAGAAGAAGAGCAATTGGTAAGGACGAAGACTCTCATGGTCAACTAGTGAGACAGAGCATAAGTATAAACCCATACAATCCTCTGCATATATCCGCTGCCTTGTTTACGATATAGTAGACTGGTAGTAGCTAGCAGAACTTAGTAGGTCTATGGTACGCATCTCACGTCTCACTAGCCAGGGCTAATATGCTCCTTATTCACATTTGCTACTCTTCTTCTTCATAAGGTATACCTCACATATATCACCATCCCGAATCTTAAACTTATTCATCACCTCTACCCCTTCATATTCTTCTTCTTCCGATCTTCCATAACCTTTAACATTTTCATAATAGCCTTAACACTAAGACTAAATTCACTACCTTCATCGTTCGTTTCATCATTTGGGAAGAACCAAAAGTCTTCCAATGTTAAATTATCATTCAATAACACTTTAGCAAACTCTTTAATACCATCATCAGTTACTGGATTACGATTAATCCATAATTTTTTGAGAGTCTTATTCTTCTTTAATGACTTGGCTAATGATTCACATCCTGAATCGGTTATATGATTAAATGCCAAGTTTAATTCTTGTAATGTAGTGTTATGTTCTAATGCCGTGGATAGTTTGTCAATTGTATGATCACCAATTGAATTGCAACTTAGATCTAGTGTTAAGAGTGTTGTGTTCGTTTTGACCAAGTTTGCTAATTTCACACCCGCATCATTACATATGAGATTATTCATCAAATCTAAATGTTCAATATGCAAATCATCATTCGTACAAAGTGCAGTTAATATATGTTTCAATCCCTCATCACCAATCTTATTACCACCCAATTTTAATGTCTTGATAGATTTATTCTCAACTAATGCCGTTGAAAGGTTGATACATCCCACCTCGGCAATTTGATTATCCTGTAATTCAACTGTTGATAATGTATTCGATGAACCGATTGCAATTGTTAATGAATTGCTGCCCTTGGGATCTACTTTCGTATCATCTCCTTTATCTTCGTCATCAAAGATTGGTGGTGGAGGTAAGATGGGCTCATCATTGCAAAGTGTTAATGCGTTATCATTCAAGCTTAGAACTTGCAATACCTCACTACGTTGTATAACGTCTGGAAGTAGTGATGCTATATCGGAATCAGTAACTTGACGACCATTTAAATGTATCTCCTTCTCGTTGTGTAGATCATGTTGTACCATCTTAAATTTGTTGCTAATTTGTTAGAGTTGTATGTGCAAAGATTTTTGTGGCGGACTAAGTACGCGGAATTTGTGCTTGATACTTTGCAGAGTTATTATAGAGAAGGTAATAGATATGTACAGAGCAATTCTATATGCTCTACGCTATCTCTTCTATCTGAATCCGCTTGACTAGGCGCTCCGCGGCGATTGTTAATTATAATTTCTTACACCGACCACTCCTCAACTCTCATAAAATGAGGATACCGACCCTCAACTCTCATAAATTATGCCCAATAGCATGTGGTGCCAAACATCGAGTAGTAGTACCTCAATATAGACATTGGTATACATTCGTTGTACTCACTAGATCTATATTTAACGCCCTTTCGAATAGAAGTGGTTTGGGGTTGATCAGCGTTGTTGATTTTATGTTCTACACTTCCAAACTCTCAACACTCTCATAATTGCAAATTTGCACATTCTTTAAGCACCTTCTCAGCTCATTGGAAATTGGTATTTGTACAATATCTGACTATTATGAACTATATTGAGATTGGAACAAAATGATATACAAACAAAATACTGTCGAAAATGATATACAAACAAAATACTGCCGACCAAAAAGACTCATTATATATATAACAGCGTGTTGAGAGACGTTACAAGAATGTTTCTAAACATGTGGATCTACTCTTATTGTATTGAACTGGGATTATGAATCATGGAAGAGTCATGCCTCTCTAGTAACAGTTCACACGTTAAGGTGTAGTTATTATAATAAAGCCACAACGTTGAGAACCAAAAGGTGCTCTCTCGGCTGATATAAAGTTTATGCTTCAATTATGTCGTCGTCACAAGAGTATTCTTCGGATTCGGAGGAGGAAGAAGAAGGTCTGATAAATTTTATTGAGCTTGTCAAGCAGAAGAGTATCTGTCTCAGTAATAAGAATTTGAATGGTGATAAGTTAGATGTACTTGTCAAAGTTATTAAACAAAGTACCATTCTAGAGGAGCTTGATTTACAATACAATAATATTGGTGAGAAGCAATCCGATTTCAAACTGTTTGCTAATGCGATTGCAAAGAATAGAACGCTGAAAGTACTAAGCCTATTCGGTAACAGTATGTGTTATAGGAGAGCTGAGTATTTGGCAGATGCACTGAAGAAGAACAGAACACTTCAGGAATTAAGATTAGACGGCGAAAACAACTGGAACAGCATAACCTTAGACGAAATAAAACATTTAGCAAGTGCTTTGACGAAGAAGAACAATACACTTCAGGAATTAAGTATAGGCGGTTATGATATTGGTAACAAGGGGGCTAAATACATCGCTGATATGCTGGCTGTTAATAAATCATTAAAATGTATTAGTCTAAACAGGAACAATATCAGTAATGATGGGGCTCAAAGCATTGCTACTTGTCTCACTAAAAACACAAGTTTACATACAATACATCTGATTTATAATAGGATCGGTAATGAGGGTGCGGATAAGTTAGCAGATGCTCTTGAGTCCAACCATTCAATCGAAACTCTTGACTTATCATATAACAAAATCAGTAGAGATGTGATGGATCGGATCAGAGCAACAGGCAAAGATCCAAAGAGCGGAGTTGGTATTCTAAAACAATACATCGCTAAGAAAGATAAGGAATTGGAGGGAAAAGATGCAGAGATTGCGAAGAAGGATACAGTTATTGCCAAGAAGGATGACGAGATAACCGATTTGAAAGATGATCTTTCATCCAAAGAGAAAGAGATTGTATCATTGAAAGGAGCTCTGGAGAGTTGTAGACCAGTCACAGTAGATTTGGCAAGTGAAGAAGATGATGAACCTTCCAGTAAACGTACTCGTACTAGTACTAGCGATACTTCAATGGAGATTTGGGATAAGGATACTCCTCGTATGATGACTCGTCATCAGAATCAGATGAACCGAGCTAGTGAAAAGCCTATTGTAAAGCTGGAGAACAAAGTGATGGGGTTCAAACGATGCCCCTATCCTCAGTGTAATACCATTGGCTTATTCACAAAAGGGTGCAGTATTGTTACATGTCGAATGAATATGCGGCACAATGGGAAGTTTCATCACTTTTGCTTCTACTGTGGAAAGTCAGCTGTTGACTCTGCAGATTCGTGTAACAACGGTGTTTGTCCCTACAAAATCGATGAAGAAAGCAGAAAGGATTACCAAAAAAAGCTAGACGAAGCATTTGCTGAGTTTAGTCGACAAACTCGACAGGCTGGTGGGGCATATGATGCGGATAAAGTTTGAGACAGGAGAAGAAGAGAGATGATATTATGGTTTGGTTGCGAGTATGTGCTGGATGCTAACCAGTCTATTAGAGTACAGATTGCTATGAGAGATATTTTTGTGTTCTGTTGTATTGTTGTTATTTGTTACGGTTGGTATCCTCGGCCAAGATGGAGTTATTTATGGAGAATCCAATGTATTAAACATTAATGTTGATTGATTACACGAAGTTCACGGGTACCTCATGTCTGATATTAACATTCACTAGCTTATACTTTATGATTAATGCAACCAGATATTGGTTGCTTTCATGATATTCCCTTCCATAAGCTATTGGCATCTCTAGCACTTAACCTCTCCTACTTCTTTCCTCAAAGCAATCCAAATGCCATCTTGGCACCAATACTGGAAGATGCGGTCATACGGTTTATGAAGATGAAGAGAGAGAGATTGAAACTTCTGTTAGTATGTGTGATGGCTTGCAAAGACAATCAAATAAACGAAACCTAAGTTCAAATGAAGTAGCCATAAATCACAAATACTTCATATCGAACAAAGCATTCAAATGATAAAACAATACTAACGCGAACTTTCCAGCCCATAACAACACCTAATGATGCCGAGAACATGGCAAATGGTACCTCTCTCTTCAATCCCTTACTTGCCTTTTCACCCATATTCTTCACGGCACTTCGGAACATGAGTGCGGGGTAAACATAAATCAAGGCATTCCCAAGAGTAGCCCCCGCCAAGGACATGATGAATGCCAATTCCTTAAGTTGTGTAGCAATTAATGTAACACCTGATAGTATTGCCAATGTAGTCTTGGTAAGGACTGAGTCCGATCGTTTATCCACCGGTACCTTCAGTAAGTCTAACCAACCATCTCTAGCACCCACAAAGACAAGTGGGAAGGAGAAGACGATGGATATAGCCACGGCAATACGACTTAAGCTCATTAATACATCCTTGCCGCTGTAATTGTTTAAGATCAATCCACTACTGGCCGAACCAAATGTTAAGAACCCAAGTGATGCGACTAATGCAAATATAAACACGGATAATCCGAAACTCGTCCCTACTACCGTATTGTATCGTTTGATGGTATTATCCTTCAATTCAATAAAAAACTTTGGTGCATTAAAGTGTGCCATATATGCCGTACTCAACATACAGATTAAGATGAATGTATTTGGACTCAAGGCAGCCGAGGCTCCAAGGTTTCCAAAGTTGGGTTGATATTGTGTTGCAACATCAGCAACAAACTTACCAGCAGGCACGGCGGCAACTTTACCAGCCTTTGGTACACCCAACTTATATGCACCACCAAAGTATCGTAGTGCCATTGCAATACTAGTATAGAACATACCTGCAATACCCACTAATGAAAATGGTGCTAAACTAGACAAGTTCTTCAATAAACAAAGTGGAAGCAGGACAGGTCCAGTAATACCAAGTAATGCCAATGTACGTGTAGTTTCCACACCCGCAGTCATTAGTAATGCCCTAACAGTATCAGCTAAGATCATTGAATAACTTAATACAGCAAAGCATGTTTTGAAAGTACAGGTTGCCGCGGGAATCCACGATGATGAATCACCAACTGATTTTGACCATGCCTCACGATAGGATTGACCACCCGTGTAGGAACATACTCGACCGATTAATGAAAAGCCATATGCCGAGAAACCACCAATAATTGCAATTAATGCAACGGCTGGTATGATTGCTGTGGGTGCATTACCGAATGCCGCGATACCTGTTTGTTTTTGTGGTATGAGAAAAGTGTGCATATCATGTGTGAGCAAAATGTGATATAGATTTGAATTGCAAATATATCTCCCAAATCCTCAACTAAACATAGACATGCCATTACCCTACAATACAGTTTCATTTACTCATTGACTGCAAAGATGTAAACTAGAAACATATATCATATCAAGATCATAATATCTGAAATGAGCATATCTTATGCACAAAACTTAGCGAACTATCATCAACTCATCAAATCACCCTCATTGCAAACTCTATGCATCAAAACCCCAATACAATATCTAAACAAAACAACACGACATATATAACACTAACATCAATATACAATACGTACCGGCAGGTAAACTTAATACACCAGCACCAACAATACTTTTTACTAAGTTAAAAATTTCATTTGGTATAGATGCCGTCCCCCCTCCACTAACTTGTTTACTTTCACTTGGTGGCGTTGGAACCTTAGATGCTGCTGTATCGCCTTCGTTTAAGCTGTTTAGATAATCATCTCCTTTTAGATTGTATAAACTACTACTACTAGATTGATATGTGATAGGTTGAAGTAGTTGTGCGTGATGTTTGGGTGTACCAAGTTGAGATTTGTGTGTTGTTGTTGTTACAGGAAGACGACCGATTGGAGATTGAAATGCCACCACTGACGATGATGATGCCGTGATGGATACGAGGGTTGTTGCAATAGAGATATACATGGCAGTATGGAGAGTTGCCGCTGTGTAGCGAAATACATAGGGTTGAGAGTTGAGAGTTAGGTAAGTAAGAGTTTGAGAAGAGGATGTAGGTTTGATCGCCAAATTTAACCAAAAGTGCAGATTGAGCAGATTGCAAATGCAAAGATATCTTTGTCACCATATGTAGGAGGCCAATGATAACACTCTCAAGGTCATACTAAACTCCTATTGGTGATAGAAGTGTGGTATATACCGCCGGTGTTGATAAGATTCTATTAGGAAGTACATTCGGGTCGAAATTAGTGGTATAATAGGTACTACTAAAAAAGTTGAACATAAGATATTTCGTGTCAATAATCAATACAACTACAACATATACCTATCTTTGACGATATGACGCAGTCTAGCGGGCTAATGTTACTCAGTAATGCTGCTACTGCTGGTATGACAAGAGACGGATCCGGTATTCAGCCTCCATCTGAAAATATATCACGTGCGGAACCCTTGACTGATCAAGAAAAGAAAGAGAAGGAAAGGTGGTTAATGTTTACGAGAGTTCTTATGAAGTAAGTATTTATATGTGCGTTTGGGATTATATTTGAAGTATAATTCGATTTAACCATACTAATCAAAACAATAGGTATCTTGAGCAACGTGATATGGGTATGCATATCAAGGCCAAAGCTATAATAAAAGAATGTTATGAAAAGAATAAGTCTGGGGATCCCAACTTCCGTTCCTTGACTAATAGTATGAAAGAATGTCTTCGGCAGACAGTTGGGGAAACATATTGGAAGAAAGCTCATGATTTTCTAGATCACTTTCTAAAGCAAAAGACTTCGCCAGAGGATGATAAGGTGGAGGCCGAGAAAAGGAAGGCAAGGGAGGCCGCCGAGCAGAAGAAGCGTAAGGAAAAGAGGAAGAACAATTGGAATTATGCTGAACTGATCAAGCAGAAGATTATCAATCTCGGTGATATAGACTTGGTTGATGATGATTTAGATGAAGTCATTAAAACTATTGAACAAAGTACCGTTCTAGAGGAGTTGGTTTTGGGTGACAATGAGCTGACTCTCGCCGATGGAAAGTTTGCACATGCAATTGCAAAGAATAAGACCATTAAGAGGTTATATCTATGGAGTAACAATATCGGTGTCGAGGGAGCTAAACACTTGGCAAATGCACTCAAGAAGAACAACACAGTTAAGGAATTATCTTTAACAAGCAACGGTATTGGCAATGAAGAATACATCGCTGATATGTTAGCTATTAATAAAACATTACAAGAGATTCGTTTAGTGAACAACAATATCGGTGGTCCCGGTGGAAGAAAGTTAGCAGAAGCTCGGTTTTGGGTGACAATGAGCTGACTCTCGCCGATGGAAAGTTTGCACATGCAATTGCAAAGAATAAGACCATTAAGAGGTTATATCTATGGAGTAACAATATCGGTGTCGAGGGAGCTAAACACTTGGCAAATGCACTCAAGAAGAACAACACAGTTAAGGAATTATCTTTAACAAGCAACGGTATTGGCAATGAAGAATACATCGCTGATATGTTAGCTATTAATAAAACATTACAAGAGATTCGTTTAGTGAACAACAATATCGGTGGTCCCGGTGGAAGAAAGTTAGCAGAAGCTCTAAAATCCAATCATAACATCGAATATCTTGGTTTGAGTGGTAACAATATCAGCAGGAGTGTATCGGATCGAATAGATGTAGTTTGCAAGAAGAACAAACAAATTGTTACGCTGAAACAATCTCTTGCCAAGAAAGATAAGCAATTGGAGGGCAAAGATGCAGTAATTGCAACGATCTCCCGAGATATCAAAAGTAAGGAGAATATTGTTAGAAAAGATCAGGAGAATGAGAAGCTTAAGAACGAGTTGGCTGATGCCAATAGGGAGGTAGTAACTGCACGACGAGAGAAGGACACTGCTATTGCAGAGAAGGAAAATGCACTGAAATCGATTGCAAGTATGAAGGCCGATATCACAAGGAAAGAAGAAGAATTACTTGCGTCCATCAAGAGAATCCTCAATCCTGTAACAGATGACAATGATGAACCTCCCAGAAAACGGGCTCGTACTACTGGCGATACTCCAATGGAGATTTGGGATAAGGATACTCCTCGCTAGACGAAGCCTTTGCTGAGTTCAGTGGACAAACTCGACAGGCTGGTGAGGCATATGACGTGGATAAAGTTTGAGAAGGGAGAAGAAGACTGGACGTAGTGGAGGCAAATGAGAAGAACTGTTTTGTATGCCGGTTGAGTTTAATGATCGGCCTATACTCGGAGATACGTCTACAGTAATAGAGAAGTGAACTAATGTTAAATATGGATTATGTATTGTTGTCTTTGGAACCTAGTGTTCACTTACTAGAACATCCAAGGTCGTCACTTCCCCATTCTCATCTCAGTTACTGTTATACACCCCACTTAACAGACTACCCCAACATACTCTTTACTGACCTCCCCGTCTCTTATCAGCCTCAATTTGACGATCATTACCATCAATCAATGCCCTAACAATAACACCAATCCTTTCCTTAACCATCATCATTAATGCAGCACTAAACACACCTCGTGTCAATTCTGGTCCAATACCCTGATATAAATTCCATACTCCACCCTCACTCAATTGTTCAGCAATCATTTGTGGAATAGTTGGTTTCACCGCTGCATTCTTATATGTACTTTGTAACATGACTTTGGCACGTAAATATGGATATGTTAACATGGTAGCCACTACACGTGCAAACATACCCAAGAAGAATGCCTCTGCAGCATTTAACGAGTTACTAACAACCTCTCGTCCAGTGGCATTAACATGTCGAGCTGCAATAACAATCTTTTTCACTTGTTCATATACCGTATATTGAATAGCCGGTTTTAAACATAGAACAGTATATGCCTCAATACCTTTATAGAATCCACCAATACCCTTTTCACTTAGTATGTTACTTAGTAATACGAATGCTCCACGATTTTTATCATCTGTTTGAATTGCAGTTGTGACACAATCGATGGGTAGTGTTACTGGTAGATGTGACCATTCAGCAAAGCATCCTAGGATGAGATTGGATAATGTACCAATGTTGGAATTGCCCGTGATACCGACATATCTGTCATTTAGAGGATGAGAGGGAGGAGAGATGAGATGGGGTAGAGTATAGAATTTACAGTAAATTGGACAAGTCAATTGCAAATCAGATTAAAGTTCAGCACCCATAAACGGCATACTCAACATCACACACAAATAACAATTATGTAATCAACAACACAAATACAAACAATAACGTACCCATTCTTCAAAAAGGTATAAGCAAAAAAGTACAATGCCTTCTCGGTAGCACTTTGTACCGCTGACGTTACCACACCTGAATAAAATGGACTTATACCACCTTCATACTTATACATTAATCCAGCATAATTTGTCATTCCTTCTGATGCTGCTTCTTGATATTGCTTTTTAATTGCCAATTGTTGTTCTGCTGAGGATTGTTGTGCAGCGAATTGATCTGAAGAGGTGGAATTGTTGGATGTTGTGGGTGTATCGTCGTCATCGGAGGATACTTCTTTCCCTTCTTGGGCGTTTGGTAATACCTTTGACTTATCCTCTATATATATTATGTTAGATATTTAAGTTAGACGGGATATAAAAGATGAGACATGTGATGTGCACAAAAATTTGCAATTCCTAACACTCAAGCACTCTCCCCCCCCCC
>Ga0214477_100139_pt1 | contig 48537 bp, 44 predicted proteins | sample M1_20Mar14CPVII9_FD_165058 | JGI IMG/M metagenome (GOLD analysis project Ga0214477, IMG submission 165058) | Marine eukaryotic communities from Monterey Bay, California, United States - M1_20Mar14CPVII9sort6BwellC16 | ecosystem: Environmental > Aquatic > Marine > Unclassified | place: USA...
CTGAACAAAGCACTCTCTCTCTTTATATTGTATTGCAATAAGGCTCAACTCAAAGTACAAAGATATCACAATCTCCCATTGACTTATCAAGTCCGATCAATACAAGAAAGTCGTCGTCTAAGCTCCAACTAAAGCCATGCCAATCAGACACAACGACGCCATCAAACTTGTTATCATTTTCAGTATCAAGAAACAGCGGCAGAATCGCTCTTCATATGTTAGGAGAGCCATTGCATGTCAATTTTGACATATCACAAGTTTTGACAAAGGAGAGTGCAGAACAACTAGAGGAGATTCATTTACAAAGAAAAGCCAACAGCTCAAGTACTCCATTTGGAAACGATGTTTCATTTGACGATACGGCAGTTGAGCAAGTTTTAGCAGTACTGGATGATAGTTCAATGCTACCACCTTCTGTTTCATATCAAGATAGTGTACATCGTATGTGTAAGGAGTTGAAACAGTTTGTACGACATTATCTCGGACTCCGGGAGGTTGAAAAGAAGGTTGTTAAGGAATCAGACAAGGCAATCTCATCATCATCCTTGAAACAAACCGCGGCAAGTCTAGTAGTATCAACAATCTCCGGTAGTAAAGATCGATACGAAGGAGGTGCTAAAGAGAGGGCAATTACAAATCAACTGAACAATTGTGCAACCAAAGAGGACATGGCCGTGCTAAATGGCCAGGCCTGTGTATGGTGCGGTGGTCCTTTTCTTTGTTCGAATGGAGCTCATTATTGTTCATATAAGTGTGCTGAAACTGGACGACTCAGAAGAGGAGGAATGTACTCTTCCACTCGAATAAGAGAACAACTCTTTGCACTAGAGAAAGGAGTCTGCCAATTGTGCGGTGTTGATGCACATTCTCTATTTGTTAAATTACAAGCACTCCAACCAGCAGAGCGTCTTAATTGCTTACTCAATGCCAAATGGAAGCTCCCTCGGAAGTGTAAGAGTACCGATCGATTGTTAGCAGATCCTCAAGAGCATGATCTGTGGCAAGCCGATCACAAAGTTGCAGTTGCCGAGGGTGGTGGGGGGAGTGGATTAGACAACTTACGTACGTTATGCACTCCCTGCCATGCACATGAAACTGAACAACTTTTTGCTCGTCTAAAGACCTTACAATCTGAAGAATCAAAAGATGGCCGAACACAAATGGATATCTTTTCTGGGTTGTGCAACATGTCAAACAGTAGTAGCAATAAGAAGAAAAGGAAGCGAAGACGAATGGCTGATTGATTAGACATTGATTGTCGTAGATATTAGGTGTGTGTTCAGGGGAACTTTTAAACTTAATGATTACTGGTTATTGTTTCTTAACTCTATACATCTCTCATTCACACCCCCCGCCCTGCCAAATAACTTCCATATCTTCTCTTTTAATAATCCTCCATAACATCTCCTCCACAACAAACATCTCCCCTCATTCTTCATACCATCTCCCCTTCACCCCATCCCCCACATCTCCCTTAAACCGTCCCCCATCTATCCATCCCCAATTTAACAGCAGCATGCAACCTTCTCACGCTCATACGTTTCAGCCGACATGATATTATTCTTAATCTCTTGAGCAAGTACATACATACTGTAAGTCATCATAATGACAAGGACAATGGGGATGACGATGAAGATCCAAACCAAATCATATTGATCACCGGCACGGTCATTTTCTAATCCACCGTCTGGGTCCTTCTTAATTCCTGACAAAGGTATGAGTGCTACAAGCAACAAGATTAGGTAGATGACATTCCAGACTAATGGAAACAATACCAAGTATCGATCATATTTCATGGCACCCAAAATTGCAAGGCCACTCATGGCAATTGCAATAGCGGTGGGAACGACTACTTGAATGAAGTCCTTATCGAGATGTGCTGCAGCTTCTACGGACATTGTCTTCTCTTCTACTCCATCCACTTTGTTTTCTACAATCCATAAAGCCATTAGGATTGCTGCAAAGATAATGTTGAGTGTATTCCATAAGATGGTTGCTCTCTTCGAATCATTGCAACACAAAATCCTACTTCCCTGCTTTGTTCTAGGCTCATTACGACTTGCAATTAGAGGTGAATCGTCCATGTTTGCTATCTGTAGTAGATTTGTAACAGAGCTGCTGCTTTTGTTATATGAGTGCATAGGGGGTTGCCTCTACAAAATCTTTCTGAGACGCTGTTGAACGTGTGTCATGGCTATGAGCGTGTCTCTCCCCATCTAGACGTCCGTTTTGGACAATTCCAAGCAAATTATCATTTACTATAGCTCTCTGACAGTGTGTTTATTGATTTTCATGGTCGAATTCCGAGTATCGGCGGCGTAGTAGAGCAACAAAGTCCATCATAGCAAAGATTGCAATAAAAAGATTCAAAGTGAAATTTGAGGATGATTTTCAGGATCGGTATCCTCTAGGATACCAGTGATAAAGAGGACTCTTCTCCTCCTTCTAGGGTCATGGGCAATGGGCACTAGGGTACTCTCATCATGATCTGAATTAATCTAATGCCCTGAGAGTATAGTTTATACCTCTCAGACACCTTTACTATGGCTGGATGATACGGGAGTATATCATTCAACATATTAGTACCCGCCACGTGCTATCCTCTTTGGCATTGAGATTGGTATGGAATGAATGAACTTGACCTTGAAACAACAATGATAAGCTCATAGTATGATTCCTGATATCATAATACCATATCTAGTCTTTTATCAAGTCAGTTTACATCTAATCTACAGCTTTCCGAACACAACTTTTGTCGACGTTGGTATCCTACCCTATAATATATTACTGATCATTGATTAATCGACAACCGTCTTTCTTTCTTTTGTTTCATTATTTGTTTCAAGTGAGGATGGAATAAGAGTCTTCGGAATAGTACCAGATTCAAAGCAAATATTAGGCATAGAGATCCATTGAATAAAGCATATATCTTCTCACCCCATCCTGGTGAAAATACCTTCTCAACTTGTTCTAGCCACGGTTGACTTTCAAACAATGCACTACGCCAGAGTATGAATGGCAGAACAATAAGACGACAGTATACAAACATCGGGACAGTCAACACTCGGTGTACAAACAACACAACTTCTGGTTTTCTCCACCAACTATTCTGAGGTGCATAGATACACACTTGTAGTAATTGGAGTGATACCGATGATAGTTCCAATGTAAAGATACCAACAGCACACAACCGTCGTAATCCACTAAACAGATATGCCCCAACTAAACAGCATAGGACGATACAATGCTCTACCATTGGACGTAAGTAGCTTTGCATGGATGTTTTCATGGATACTAATCGTGTTGATTGAACCTGCTTCTTTTGATGTTGGAAGGGATTCAGTTTTCCAATAAAGCTGTTTGTTCTACTCATTCCATTACCACTTGTTTGACTACTCCCACCATATAACATTAGCAGTAACATAGACACAATATGAAAGCATAGAGAGTGTAGTTGATATGCCGCTTGTGTCAAGAAGAAGTACTTGAGAGCACCATTCTTGGCATCATAATCATCATCTAGGAACCCAAGGGCACTAAACGAGCCAGACAGATCCCAACAGTGACGAGTATTTGCATCCTCATGAGTACCAAATACCCAACGAGGCCAAAACTCGGCCGATTGGAAGAATAAAAGGGCAACCAGTGTACTGATTGATGTGTATAATAGACGGAAAGTTGCAGTTGCGTATCTTGGTGCCGAGAAGAGCTGTTGTGTCGGGTTCGTGATGGAGTTACTTCTACGGAATGGCGATGACGAGGGAAGTGTCTGCTGTTGTTTCTGTGGACTTAAAGCAACAATGGCATCATATCTTGCTGAGGGTTCATGCCCCAAAGCACGACGGACTGATGGCCTAAGTCTGAAGAAGTGGAGGAGGGAGAATGGGATATGCGATCATGCTATTCAAAGAGTGATTGCAAAACCAAAGAACAATAAACACGTACATACCTGTACCAATGATACGAGATCCACATCAAGACCCGTTCATAATATCCAATCTTCCTCTCATCTGTAGTCTCACCCCTGTCCGCCTCTGCGACATGTAACAGGTTACTTCGACTACCCGATCCGACACTAAATCTTCCACTTAAAGTTCTTCGCACTCCAGCCCTCTGTGATGCCTCATCCCAACCCTTAACACCACCAAATGAATACGAACTAGAACTTAATAAATGTGAACTCTTACAACGTGTTAATGCCTCTAATCTCCTAGGTGCTAAGACATCTGGCACAAGCATGTGTACGAACCATATTCGAATAATTGCCAATAGTACAGCTAACATTAATAATAATTGTATATCCTGTAATACCATTAATATGGCAGGAAAGTAGGTAGTTGTTCGTCCATATCCCCAAGTGTATGGCGACGGTGATGGTGATGTTATTGGATCATTCGAGTTGTCTGTATGTTGTTGATTAAATTCTTCCCATAATGATGCTGTTGAGGTTGAGAAGATGTAATTACGAAACTTTCGTCCGAAGCGTCGTATACCGGAAGCTGATGATGCATGGAAGACATCTCCATCATACTGCTCACTTCCTACATTATCATCACTCTGAACTCCTTCCTGATTTGGTGAATATGTTTTGAAAGGATCTGGTTGATATCCCATCTTATCCAAAACAATTAAACTCAATCTCCAAGTTATCCATAATGTCCATAATAATCGTTCTCTTATATAACAACTCCATTTACTTGTAACTTTATATATTTGATATATGTAGTATGGGAAGGATGGTAGGTATATACATGTTAGGTATAATGTGACTCCGTAGAACAGTTCAGATAAGTACTCATGTTTCTTTCTGCCAGGACGTGTATATTGTGGTGATAATTCTGTCGTTCTTTTGATTATCTTTGTTCTTCGTAGTCTTCTACTGCTTGTTATTGGGTGTTGCAAAGAAGTTTGTGCATTTGTTGTACTCTCTTGATGTACAGCTGCTTGTGGAGCGTGAGGATGTGCATGAAACTCCTGCTCAGCGTGAATACCAGCTAGACTCATGATTGATTCAATCTATATGCAAGCAACGTATATGCTATCTTTCAATACACTAGCTCTTCCTCCATCAATCAGTTGAAGGAAGATACAAATTGCAAATTGCGTGTATAATCTATCAATACACTAGCTCTTCCTTTGCAATCAATCGGTGGAGATTCTCTTATCTCTCGGCTTGCCAAAAATCTTATTAAAGATATTTCCCTATTATTTAAGCTTATATTCTCCTTTTGAATGCCCCTATTGCAAACTGCATTGCCTTTTAAACTACCTTTATCAACAACAACTTTTGTTTTGATTTTGACTTTTGACACTGAACTGACGTGAGGTCGATACGTAATCATTAGCCGATTTTATGATCGCACCTCTATTTGGTAGTCTGGACCCTTTTCCCTTGGGATACTACTTACTACATCCACTAACAAAAAAATTATCGAGAGATGCTAGGAGGCGTAGTAAGAACACAAGCCACACGGGCGATGGCCCCTATTGCACGTCGTAACACGGCGGTAGGACAAAAGCGTAGTATTGTAGATTGGATGGTTAATTATCCTGATAAGGTGAGGGATACTTATTTAGATAATGGAATTTTTGAGTTGAGCCTTATTGCAATACAATATAAAGAGAGAGAGTGCTTTGTTCAGCGAAGTTATTGTATTTGATATGGTATTTGAGCGATATAATTAATTCATACTGTTTGGTTACATTAGATTTTGTGGAGAGGAGATTTTTGATGATACGTTCATCGGTCTCTAATACATATATACTTTTATATTTTCTCACAAAATTTTAATACCTCCAATACACATCAAATACCAATATATACTTAGGTTATGGAAACAAAGAAACTTCAAATGAAGGGAGGTACATGTCAAGGAGAGTATGATCCAACATGGTTAAAACAGCCTGGCGATGCGGCAGTGGCATGGTTTGGTGCTGCATTAATTGGTTATGGAACTTTCTTGACTACTGTTGGATTTTACAGATTGGCAACTGGTAAGGGAAAGAAGGATTAAATATATCAATATATTAGATATGGATTAGTTGGTTGTATTTTTATGAAGAAGTGGGGGGAAATTGGTTAGAGTTGGAATTATTGTGGAAAGTTATTTAAAGGATTGGGAAGAATTAATTGGGGATGAAGGAAGAGACACATTCCTTTCTTCTGCAAATTAGAGCTGATGATTGGTAACTTTTTACTCTAATGAATACATTATTGTAGTCAACTCTGAACTATTCTTGAGTTAGTTTCTTGAGTTTATACTACACAAGGCAGTATATTAATCAAAGCAGTAAGAGGCTGGACAAAAGATTGATTTAAGGTTTATTGTTCATTACTAACCATCCGGGTAATAAATTATAAACTCGACTTTCTACATACCGTCCCGTTATGATACACATATGATGTGTTCCTAATATATCCGCTCTTGCTATTGTAAAACTCATCAGCTCCTTCCGGACCTCGTGTCCCAACCTTATAAGTATGAGGTTGAACATTCTCTCTGTCAATTTGGTGTAGTACAGGGGTAAAGATTTCCCAAGCTCTAATCAATTCATCACTTCTCACAAAAGATGCTGACTGTCCCCTAAGCACGTCAAGGATGAGACGAGAGTATGCATCAGGGTTACTTTCACAACCATTGCTAAAGTAACGGGTATCGTAATTCACCTCCAGTTCAGACTGGATGGGTGCAGTACTAAAGCCCGGGGTCTTGATGTTACTCTTCAAGTATATCGTTTCCTCTGGCTGCAACTTGATTACAAGCTCATTACGAGGCACGTCAGCACCGAACAAAGTGGAGGCAGCCGGGGCATTTCTGAACTGAATTCTCATCTCTGCCTTACGTTCATTTAAAGCCTTACCGGCCTTAAAGATGATTGGCACTCCAGCCCATCGTGGGTTGTTGATGAACATTCGAATAATTGCAAATGTTGGGCAATTGGAATCCTTATTTGTGATTGTTTCATCATCAGTATATCCTTCATACTGACCGAGATATACTTCATCTAATGTCACGGGTGGAATAGATTCTAATACATTGACTTTCTCATCACGAATCTTCTCTCCAGCCTCTGGCCCCGAGAGTTTATTAGGGCATTCCATGCAAAGTAAAGTCATGACTTGTAAAAGATGATTCTGGATGATATCTCGAATTATACCGTACTGATCGAAGTATCCACCTCTCCCCTCGGTACCGAAAGGCTCCTTAAATGTCAACATGACACACTGCACGCTATTCCTATTCCACATGTTCTCCCTGTATGTTGTGAGTGAAAGGGGTAAAGTGAGATATGAATAACACTCGAAGCATACGATGCTCATATCATATGTACAATTCACATTCAATCATACAACTTTCAATTCTCACGCATGGTTACATATATCATACAACCTCCAATACTCACATCCAAATGTTACCAAGCCTCATCACCATTAAGTTTTGTACCATCTCTTTTCCAAGATAATGATCAATACGGTATAGATTAGATTCATCAAAATGTTGTCCCAGACTTGATAAGATCTCTTTACAACTCTCTAAATCTCTCCCAAATGGCTTCTCAACAATCATTCGACTCCATCCATTCGGTGCCATACATGTAGCTTTAATTGCGGCTCCTGTTTCGGCGAAGACGTTTGGCGGGATAGCGAAGTAGAATAATCGATTGGACTTTCCCTCCTCGTGATCAGTTAATTTGATATTAAGCTCATTCCAACTCGATTCGTCTCCATAACCACTACCAGATTGATAGAAACATTTACTCAAGAAATCATCTACCACAATCTCATCATGTTTTGTATTAATTAGATATGGACGGATCTTGTCGCGTAGTTGTTCATTTGTCATCTTTGATCGGGCATATCCATAGACAAATACGTCAGAGGGTAGCAATGAGTCGGCATATAAACTGAGTAATGAAGGGTATGTCTTCTTCTTTGCCAAATCACCACTAGCTCCTACTACTACTATTGATAATCCTTCTTGCCTCCATGGTTCATTTGTTACATGTGTTATCTTGGACTCTCGACGAGATGCTCTACTTGTCGCTGACATGATGTTTTATATTATCTTTTGTGTATATCTAGATTTGTGTGGATTGTAATATGTCTTTGTTAGTTTGTAGTACTATAATGTAATCGATGTATGTTGTGTTCGATTGTATCTGTCTCGTTGTATTATTGTGTATTGTGTTGTGTCGAGTTGTGTCGATTGTAATCTACTTTGTTAGTTTGTGTATATTCTTTTTTATGAGTAATTGCAATTCACTTTTTATGAATTATCCGCAGCTTATTGAACTACTACGACTACAACCAAGTATCAACTATATGTGTATAGTATCCATTGCATCCCATTGCCGCCCAAGCATTATTATGTTTTGCTGAGTTATTTTGATATCTTGGATCTTTTAATCTTTGGGGGTACCATATCTCAAACAGAGTTTCTATGCATGAAAATGATATACTAGGTATATGTGCACCTCCCGAGGTGTGGAGTAGTCCTCGGCTGAGGGAAGTGATACTTCTCTTTATTGGAGGAAGAGAAGCAGATATCAATTCACATGTGTAGCCAGTGGTGATGTCTATAGATTATTTATCTATAATTCGTCAGCCTGTCATCTCTGAAATATGGAAAATCAACAGCCCCCAGTATGGTGCACTTTGTCCTTTGCTTCTCCTTCTTATATACATAAAACTCAATCACCTAATCGTCTATACGCTGCTCATATATCAGTCAAGCTTTGCCTTGGGAAGGAACAATAGTCCGACAACTATGATTGAAATTAGCCCACAGGTTAGACCCCCAACACATAATATAGCCATTGCCATCAAGGGTGAAAAGCCTTTGTCTTTTGTCAAAGTTTCATATAAACCCACAGCCCAATTTCCACTCCTCATGAGAAAAGAACGTAATGTACCAACGGGGCCAAACGGACCAAAGAGAAAGGCAACTGGTTCTTCCTTTTCATATCCATTCAATGCAAATTGGGTTAGACTTTCCTTTGATCTATTCCCCTCAAACTTGTATGTCTTCCACCCGTCAACTAAAAAGAATGTAGGGAAACCATGTACCGAGAATCGTGATGCCAATGCCCGTTCAGCTGCCCCGTCTACTTTTGCTACATTGATTTTACGTCTCACTCCTGCTTTTTGTTGTTTGGTATGTAATTCGGTTGCAATTTGTTCATATGTTGATGCAAATCGTACACAATGACCACACCTATTTCATTTAAATATAGAGAGTTATGGATGAGAAGGTGTATGTGAATGTAAAAGTATACGAAATGAAACTGAAACTACCCACACCAAACTGACGACAACAAGCCTTCCCTCCTCTCAAATCCAAATCGAGCATATCAATACCTAGCAAGAACACCCTCCAACAACTAGTAGAAGGACGTTCAATCCAAACAACAGCAACACATATGTTACCACGGCAATATACCAACGTACCATGGGGCATAGAATTCAATTAGCCACACCTTTCCATCAGCTATGCTACTATCAAAATTCTTTGTATCAAGCGTTATTACTCCGCCTACACCTTTGGATGGCACTGTTTCTGCTGCTGCAGCATTTGCAACAAATGATGAAGAAGCAGTTGTTGTACCATGAAATAATTGTATACCAGTGAAAGTAGTAACTACTGAAAGAATGATTGCAATTAGCAGCAGTGGGACGGATAGAGTTGTTACGCGTCGTCTGACTTTGGATGCTGTTTTTGTTGACGCCGACATGATATTCAGATATTCAGATCAACAAACCAACCCAATCAGTATGAAATAAACCAATTAACGTATACTATAGAATGAAACACTGACGCCGCTGATGTAGAGGAGAGGCAGAGGAGGCCGCTACAAGTAATAAGATTTCAACCTGTAAATGAAAAAATCCTAGAAATGGATTTTAGCGATGCAACGTGCGTCCATTTGCCTAACAAATCACAGTATAGTAACTTTAGAGGCTATTACATATACCCCTTTAACAATAGAAGTTAATGTAAGTTCGCGGTATTGTTGTGTGGTTATATATTGATATTTACATAGGTTTTGGCTGGTATAAATTTACCCAAGCAAATAAATCTTACCACAAATTTTCATCTGATGCACCTTTAACTATTACCTTAATCTCAGCCTTAGTCTATACTATCACCATAAATACAATACGAACTAAAGATGGCTAAAGATGATGTAGAAATGGCTGATGCCTCAGCACCTGCTGCTGACGCTAAGAAGCCTGCCGCGAAGAAGGGCGGACCTAAGAAGGCATTACCCGCACCTCGTTTTGAAATCAAGAAATGGAATGTAAGTTATTAATGTGTTTGGTGTGGTATGTGTATAGGATTGGTGGTATCGGCATTGTAATGTGTATATATGACATGTTTTTAACGGGCGTGTATCTTTGGTATTTATGTTGTGTATATATATAATCTAACCAATCATTTATGTCTTTGCTGCCGTCATTTCTATACCCACACAATACCACATACCATAATAAAACAGGCCGTGGCAATGTGGTCATGGGATTCATGTGCCGAACATTGTGCAATCTGTCGTAATTCCATTAATGAACCATCCATTGAATATCAGGCCAATCCCTCACCAACGAATGATAATGGCTTATCAATTACATTTGGTAATTGTGGACATGTATTTCATTTAGATTGTATCCAACGTTGGTTGAAAACTAGGAGTGTTTGTCCTTTATGTAATAAGGAATGGGACTTTGCAAAGATTGAACGTATTCCTGGTTATGCTGCTGGAATGTAGTGGATAGGTGTTTGGTTAGAGGATTATTAGAGAGTGGAGGATTTTATATGTGATGTGTGGATATTAGCGGGGGTATTGAATTAGACTGGGAGTGGATTAAAGTATTAGAATTATTCTGGATTGAAGTAAGGTAAGGGATTATCTCTGGTAGATTCTGTCATGAGATATGGTATATTCAAGAAAAGATTATCTTTAGCCCTTGCTGATGGGATGTTTATAGCCTTTATGGATATGATTTGAAAAGGCCACTGGGGATAGGGATTATGGGAGCTTAGATATCCTAAGGAAGTTCATAATATAAATCATTGCATTTAGATCTGATGTTTAAGTTATGATTTACAACCCCCAACAACATTAAATAGCAGGGGGCGCAAGGGCTTTAAGGCTGTCCTCTCCGGCCATCTAACATTTTATCTATGCCTCGTCCTCTCCCGACCCAGCATTGGATAGCATGAGGAAGGGACGAAAATGCCTCATCCTTATATACATTTCATCTATCTGCCTTCTCCTTCTTCCCTGTTAAACCTAGGGAATATCGTAGCATGTAATCAAATACCTTCTTCTTTAACATCTCGGGACATAGCATAACGACAGGCCTAATAAACCACGTGGCAAGAGTAGCACCAAACCCAGAAGGTTGTGCCAATATTTGCACTAGCTCAGTTGACCTTAAGAGTTGGAGTAAACGTCGTTCACGGCTATAATGTCTCTGAAGAAGTTGCTGTTGTAGAAGGTCGGGTTGAGGAATACCGTAGGATGAAGATGCACCGTCAGATGGGGCTTGGATAAGGGTACCTTCTATTGATTTTGCCAAACTTGCACCTGCCTCCATTGCCATGGTAAATCCTTGAGCCAATACAGGATCTATGGCCATTTGGGCATCTCCTATGAAGACGAGAGTTGGACCCTGACCGTTTATCTTGATATCGTCACTGTTTATATTTTTCAAATCTTTACCACCATCTTCTCTTGCCTTTGCCATCTTATCTTGCAGTTGTTCAAACTCCATTATTCTAGCCAAATCAAAGACGGGGGCAGTGTTATGACGGTGTGCTATTGCAATTTCATACATGATTTCGTCTGCAGGAGTGCTGCTAATTAATGTTGATATGGGTTTGTGCCATTCGCCAAAGGCATCCAATAACATTTGCTTCCTCTCCTCAGCATCATGGGAGGTAGCAGCAGCATTTGCCTTGTGTACAAAAGAAGGATCAGACATGGTAGCGAACCAGACTTCCTCATCTTGTTGTTTACTCTTGAAGGACTGGCTTTGACTGTAATGTCCACCACTATTGCTGGTATCATCTTCATCATCTTCCAAATCTTCAATCTCATGACAGAAGGGAACGGCTGCAAATCTCATGTTACGGTATTCACCCCAAGTTTGAAATGATCCACTTCCATCCTCTTCGTCGCTATTCAGCTTTGGTGCATTGCCTCTGAATACGACATACTCTCTATCCTCTATCTGAGTTGCCTCGCGTTGTCCTTTGGTATGATCCCATTCACTCTCTATCATATTTTGTGGATCACCTAATGTCATCCCGGCTGTAACATGAGCACTATTATGTCCAGCAAATCGACTTCGTAGTGACGAGTATAGCCCATCGGCAGCAATGATTAAATGATATTGTGGTGACATCCAGGATAAAGACTCATTCTCTATATCATCGGTGTGTTGCAATACTAACGAGCCCAATTCGCCATTGATATCATCAATACCGTTCACTCTAATACCTGAATGATACTTGACTGTGCCCAATCGTTGTTCAATCTTAACTGCATTTCGTAAACAGGATAGTAAATCCCGTTCTCTAACAAATAGTAAAGCTGGATCAATTTGATCTTCTTCTATAATACTCTTTGATGATAAATCATTATTATTATTGTGTAACAAATCATTAATACCAAACGGATGTGAATTTAATTCACTCTTAACTAACCAACTACCATTGGGTGTTCTATATCCAACATCACCGACATAACTTCCACATGATTCTAAATCTTGAAGCAAAGTTTTGAAAGATTGTCTATTCTTTTGCTTTGATATAACACTATCGTTAGTAGAACTAATGCCCAGCTGCAAGCTTCTAAGAAATGGCCACCATGCTGTACTCCAAATACCTACACCTATATTCCTGCCTAGTGCTCCTGAGCCAGGATAGAGTTGTTTACCAGATGCACTGTCATCTTCGTGACCAGAATTTCTTTTATGTGTCAAATCACTCGTACTTTTTCTAGTCTGTGTAGATTCATATACATCAACAGTTTGTATTAGCCCTGCTGATACTAATGGCGATAAATGCAAGGCTGCCGTCATACCCGCGGCTCCGCCTCCTACCACTGCTATTCTAAGTTGTTGATGAGTATCATTATTATTGCTTGATGCGTCATCTGATATATTACTTGCAAAAGATCGTACATTTTTACTCGATTTGCTACATACCGCTGACGAGTTGAAGGAGGCAGATATACAACGTGAACTTCTAGATAAAAGATATATCGAACGAGTAGATGATACTACCATGTCTATTGCAATACGGCCGCTTCCTATTGCCAACTCTAACTCCCAACTCCTGATTGCATGCGTCGCGATTCGCGATCTGCAGAGATTGTGAATCAATTGAATCTTTTGGCGATTTCACTCAAATCCGTTCTCTCCCCCTTACTTCTCCATCCTTACCCCTTTGTGTATGTCGCCTACTCTACTTCTCAGATAGCAGTACTGATAGCTAGTAATCTCTTCCTGTTCTGCGACAGTGCCAGGGGTATATATTAAGTTACGGTTTTTGTATCTCGATTGATCGGCGAGGAGCAAGTGCCATTATAAGTATCTTCATCATCGAGTATCCTTCTCACCAACACATCTCAACATTGCAACCTCTAGCCTTACCTTCTCCTCTGGCTTGCCTGCTTGATATAGACCAGTTACTGCAACCTTTGGCCGGAACTCGTCTAATTACTTGTTGTATCGGCAGTGCTCATAATAATATAATATCAGGCGCATCGAGATATTGGTATCCTTATCTCACATCTATCAAATCCAAAACAATAACATGACATCATCATCGTCAGCACCTTATAAAAGAATGTCGTCAAGTGAAAAGGATGACATAGTAGAATCATTATTCAAGGCATCAAATTTAGATGAATCTAATACCGGCAGCAATAGTTTCACATCCATAACATCTAGCGGTACCAAACAAACCGCCATTCTGAACAAATTTAAATCACTTGCAAAAGGTGCTAGAGACTATAAGAAGGGAGAGGCCGAAACCATTAAAAAAGTATTAGATGAGATTGATTTGATTAGTATAAAACGTACAAGCGAGGGGTTTAATGAATTCAACTTTTCTATTGGGGTATTCAATTGTGTAAGTTGTGTTGTATCTGTTTGTTTTGTTCATATCATATGTTCATTTATTATACTCACATCATACATATACACCAGTTCTTTATCTCGTACATGTTCGGAGCGCATCCTGAAAATTTATGGCTAGTATATTTAGTAGAAGGATTGTATTTACTACCGAGAAAGTTCTACAACATGTGGAATGCCAAGCCAATGAATCAAGCACTGTACTATCTTGACTTCTGTTGGATGATGAATTTCACTGCCCTCTTTGTTGTCGGGGCGTTGGCATTCCTGGGTAAGGTTGATGATGAGAGTAGAGCAAGTGATGTGGCTCGTGAGGCATTCTTCAATGCCGTCGTTGGTGTTTCGTGTGGTACACTTATGGGGGCAAACATAGTCCTTCCATTTGTGGCCTGTCTCTTTCACGATGTGAATACTATGACTGGTCTATTCATTCATTTGATGCCTCCGATGGTAATGTATACATTCCTTTGGCATTGGCAACAAGTGAAAGCTGCCTGGCCTGAGATTTTTCACTTCTCGTACATGGACAACATTCATTACTTGCCAAAAGATGGAGGTTTATTCGTCTTTCCGGGTTCGAGCTTGGACTGTGTTGTTGGGAATTCAATCGTATTGTATCTCTTATGGTGGATACCGTATGTATGTTTCATGCTTCTGGTTGGAATTGATCTTCCAAAGAAGTTTAGAGAGGATGGAGTCACTCCAAAGAATCCAAAGTATGATACTGTATTTCATAGGTAAGTCCAGTTGTACATCTTTTGCATTGTCTAGACTGCATTCAAAGTGGTAGCTCATCTTCTCTTCCCAATTCATGAAGCACAATGAGACAAGGTTTATGTATAGCAATTGGAAAGACATTCCGAGGAAGATCAAAGAGGGATAGCCTCAAGCAAATGGAAGAAAATAACTTTGATTTGATAGACTTTGGAATATACATGTTCTTCCACGCCTTTGCTGCTTTGGGGGCATTCTATATCATTGGTTGGCCTTGCTTTGAAAATCAAAGCTTTCATTTATTCATGCTTGTCTTCGTTGCTTGGCTAGCGGTAACGAGAGGGTCTCGCCGATACACATATTATACAACAAAGATGTACAGTCGAACGATCAGAAAACAATATGCCAACATTCTTGACGAGACCAAGAATAAGTAAAGAGATGAGGATTAGGATTAGGTTACATGATAGAACACACTATGCTGACATTCTAGATGACCAAGAACTCAAGGGCGGCCAAGAACAATAAAACATGACAACGAAGAACGAGAGGAGGATACCGGCGACCCTTATCGTCTATCAGTAGCGATCAGTAGAGTGAGACATAAATGTATATAGCATTAGGATTATATCTATATTCAACTAGCTTTCCCTTAACTTTATTAATAGCAACAACCTTATTACACCAATCTAATGGCGGGGTGATAACCGCCTATTTTATATCTGCTCTCGGAAGTACCTGAGAGGATACCAAAAAAAAACACTCTCATAAAAAAAAATATCTTTTGCATTTATTTTTGCAACTATTGGACTTACACTTCTCTCATAGCTAATCAGCCACGCAATATATATCCACTATGGCCAGCAAGGACTCACCAGAAGTAGTATTAGATGGTGTAGAATCCAGATCTAGGGGTGAAGCTCTGCGGTTGTCGCGTCTGCAAAGATCTGGCTTTAATCTTGATATAGATGACGATGATGATGACAATGATGTTTTGCATGAGAGTATATCCGAGACTGTAAACTTCAAGAAAGGAGAGGCTGAAACCATTAAAAAGGGTGAGATAATATGTGTATATTTGAAATAGCCGTCATATCCTATTGCATTGGCTTATACTCTCATGTATCTGTTTGATGTATATCATATTCACATTATTTCCTTTTAACCTATGCCGTATATCTTCTATACTCAACAATATGAAACAATATTAGTACTACATGAAATGGATATGATATCATTAAAAAAGTCTTCAGGGGGATTATCAGCAGTAAACTTTACATTGGGTGTTTTGAATTGTTTCTTCATAGTATATATAATCGGAGCTTACCCTCAGCATTTATGGCTGGTTTACTTTATTGAGTCATTCTACATGATACCACGAAAGTTCTACACAATGTGGAATAACAAACCACTAAATCAAGCATTATACTATTTAGACTTTTGTTGGATGATGAATTTCATGGGCATCTTCTTCTTGGCTTTACTGATATTATCCGAGGGAGCTCACTTCAATATCGGAGAAGAAGCGAGACAAATTGCATTCAAATCTTCAATGGGTATAGCCTGGAAAGTCCGCGTTAGTATTGTTTTATCATATGTATACGTGTGTTCGATATGAAGTCTCCCTTGCATATCATATGCACTAACAAATGTTAAATCTCCTCTCTTTCGTCATCATAAACTGTGAAATGCGCATCTGCCAGTGGAGTACTGCTATCTGCCAATGTAGCCCTTCCTTTTGTGGCGGCTTTGTTCCATGATGTTAATACGATGACAGGTCTCTTCATTCACTTAATGCCTCCAATGGTGGTCTACACATTCAAGTGGCATACAGAAAGTATTGTAAATGCCTGGCCGAACGTCTTCCATTTTAGTTATATTGACAATCTTGTTTATTATGACGGGATGAATGGTATAGCGGGCTGTGCAACTGTATTGTATTTCACTTGGTGGATATCCTATACGTCATTTATGCTACTAATCGGTGTAAACTTACCCAAGAAGTTAGGAAAAGAAAGGAATCCAAAATGGGATACTGTATTTCATTCTACAATGCGTGATGGAGCTTGTATTGTAATAGGCAAGGTGAGAGGCAGATCAAAGGCAGACAGTCTTAACTTGATGGAAACAAACATGTTCGATCTACCAGACTTCTTTTTTTATATGACTGCTCATATGATAGCGGCGCTTGGTGCCATATATACAATTGGATATGGCTGTTTTCTGAATAAGTGGTTTCATCTTGCCATGCTTGGCTTTAGTGTTGTATTAGCCGTCATCCGAGGAGGACAAAGGTACACTTACTATTCAACCAAAATGTATACAAGAGCGTTGAGGAAGGAGTTTGCACATATCATTGAGGATGACGGCGGCAAAATCGGATATACTAGATTGACATGAGTAATGTATTTATTGTAATTTAAAGTAACTCGTCACAACTTAGATTATACCGACTATTCTTGTTTTTGTAAATCAATCAATAATGCAACACTTAAGACACAGACATACACATCACTTTAAACGTCACAGCACAAATAACATGTTATACCAAATCATTCCATTGATCATTAATGATTAGTAAACTTGAGCAGAAGGCTTGGCCTCTTCCTCGGCTGCCGCAGCTGCTGGTGCTTCTACATCCGGAGTAGCTGCCGCCGGAGCCGGCTCTGGCTTCTCCACAGCATCATCATCTTTCTTACAAAATAGAGGATCAGGCTTTGGACTTAAGCATAACCAGCATCCACCCAGGAAGTAACAAATAAATGCAATAATCGAATAATGTGATCCCTGCCCCATTGAGCATCCTAACCACAGCCCATTCGTTGCACTAACGAAGAAGATAGATAATTAAGAGGCATGAATAAGAATAGATTGGTTTAAAACTTGATAAGACTATTAGACTTACCATGTATTAGATGCAACTGAAAACAATAAAGAGTATCATATGTGTTAAAATTATATGTTAGTATGACATGAGAAAGATGTGCATTGAATGTATTTAAGTACAGACAAATGAATTGCCACTTACACAAAAGGAATGTAAAACCTTGAGACATCTAGAAGGGGAAAAGCGATGGTGGGCGTAAATGGTTAGCATTTTTTCATGTATAGCGAGATAATAGGGTTATGAAACCAATATATCTCACCTCGGCACCAGTTAAAAGAATCGTCTGTATTAAATTAGAGCAGCAAACTTTGCAACAGCAATCAAGAAGCATCAAGAGAAATACAAGTGTACCAAGTACAGGTGCAAGGATTCCGCAGATTGCTGCCCACTGATGAGAATGAGAGAAGTGTGTATGATATGAAAACGAACATAAGATATGAGCATTAAAGATATGAACATAAGATATGAACACATAAAGATATGATGAGCATGAGATATATCTCTCCTCGTATTGTGATACATAAAACTCACAGTATGTAACCAACCAAACCATGAATCATCATATCCAACATCTGAACACTCCCCATTATTTCCTTGTGAATATAATCCAAATGTTTTATTACCAACCTCGAGGAATTGGCAACTAGCCGCGGCTAATGCAGAGAATACGATTGCAACGATTAACCAAATATTTGTTAGGAATCTGCAAAGCTGCGTGTATATACGATGACGATAGGATATGGTTAGTAGATGTCATGTATTGTTTGGGAGGGGGCTTGCTTCATATAATGTTGTCATATATGTCGTAGTATAACTATAACTTGAACAAGAGATACTTACTGTTGCATATCCCTGGCAGCATTCACACATTACCATCTTGGCGGATGTTTTGTTTTGTTTTAGTAGGGGTAACGAGGGTATATTCTACCTACCAGCAATTCGGCAGCCATCTCTATTCTCAGACTTGTGTCGTTTTGTCATTTTACTAGGGATGAATAAAATGCGATACAACGGACCAATATGATATGCAGTGATAAGATTGGCTCGCGGCAATAGCAAATAGAGTACATCATTATTGTGTGGTATTATACACGTCTTCATCATAATGATTCTTATTTGCTGCAAGAGACACTGGGTACCTCGTATGACTCTACTACTGCAATTCATCTTACTACACCTGCTCACATCATCATTGGCATTTTTATCGTCTTCTCCCATCATCAACTTACAACAACAATCAGTTGCAACAAAGTCACATTGCAATTCATTGGTACTTTCTGCAAAGAAAAAGGCAAAGAAGAAGAAGAAGGTTGATGGCTCGCCGTCATCGGGAAAGGGATTTGGCGGCGGAGGTCTGCAGAAGAAGAGTCTATCCAATGTTTCAATAGATAATGTACATAAACAAGTAAACAACGAAATCTCAACCACATCAACAATACATACAAATCTTATATCATGGTTAAAACAACATCCAACAACGTACATATCATCAAAGTTTACAATAAAACCATCAACTCTAGGAGGATACGGTGCCTTCGTTACTACCAACTCATTTCAAAAAGATGAATTAATAGTAAGAATACCAAGAAATGAATGTTGTGTTACCTATAATGATGCTTTAAATGATAGTACATGTAGTGAATCATTTCGTAAATTGGTATATGATGATCGTATACCTAGTTGGGGTATGATATTGATTAGTGGTTGGATTGCTAAAGAATATATGATTGATTGTCAATATAATGGTGTGGCATCATCTACTACACAAGAAGTTAGTAGTGGTATAGACAGCAACAATAGAAGTAGAAAACATACACCATACTTACAAAGTCTACCATGGTATCAAGGTGGAAAGTTACAACAAGAACATATCTTATTTTGGACAGACGATGAGATTGAAACATTACTTAAAGGTAGTAAAGCATATAATGATGCGATGCTGATACGAAAGACTGTTGATAATGCCATTGAGCTTTTGAGAGATGTTATATTGCCAATTGAACATGATGCTAGAGTTGATATACATGACGGCAACACCTTAGATGATACAACAGTTGACAACAAAGTTGACTATGAAGAAGCAATGAAGGGAGCGTTCGTCGTCGCATTATCACGATCATTTGCTGAGGAAGTTGAATTAGATGATGGAACTATCGAGATTGAGAATGTCTTATTACCCTTGATTGATATATTACAACATTCCAATACACCCAATACATATCTCGAGCCATATGATGATTATATACAAGTACATGCGGCACGAGAAATTGATGTAAGCGAGGAGTTGTTTCACCAATATCAAGCTGAAGACGATAATGTTATACCGCCATACAAGTTCTTTACTCGTTATGGTTTCATCCCAGGTATTAGAGAACCGATTAGAGATTTGTTAAAGAGAAGGAGTAGTCTATTCTTTGATTGATTGGGCATATAAAGATGGGAATTACAGAAAGATGGGAGACAAAGATTTAGTATCAATTACAAAAAGCAGTTCATTAACAAGCTTAGTTTCTATGGAAGAGATCTCCCTGACATCTGCAGTCTATGCTTGTCTTCATCACTTCATGTACGAATATGGGGATATGTTACTCCACTAAATGAGAACCAAGTATCTACATGTCAACGATGACGATGAGTCTACTTGTTCATACCCCACTCCTACTAATGTACACTATCAAATACAACAAATCATACAATTCAATTACTGCTTGGGGGTTACAATCTTCTGTAGCATGATGGATGAAAAGGAGGACGATATAGAGGATGATAGTGATACTATAGAATTATACATATTATGTGTTGATGAGTATATATAGCTGCTGCTAATAGTTGAAGTTGAAGAAGAGGAGGAGACAATTCAAAACTATTCGAGAGGTAGTAATCTATCCAATCTAGCCGTTGCAAGGCTGTTTATATTTAATGCGGTATGCATGCACAGGACAAATATCAGCACATTATATCTTCAACTTCTGTGTGCGTGGTTTGTCTCTTGCAATATTGAGGAGTTAGTTTGTGAGATGAGGTGCAACATTTGCAACTATTTTTTGCAATCGTATCCAGGACAAATTTGAGTACCGTGTAGTATTAGAAAGACTGCATAGAGGGGGGTTCTCACACATCTTCAAAGAGGATAAACTTATGTGTCTCTTTGACTAACGGATTCTCAAAACATCTTCATGAAAGAGGATGAGGCCATTGTTTTGTTTTGTACTTAATATTCATATGGGCAACCACGTTGTAGTGGAGGAGATTATATATGATCAAAACTTTATGCATCTAAAATTGATTATGAAGTCGTCATCACAGAAGAAATCTCAAGCACGCCTATCGATGATGGCAGTCGCCTTTGAAATAGTTGTTACATCCAGAATTCAACAGATATATAATTCCATACGAACATCTGCATCTTGCTACAATTGCAGTGATAAGAGAGGAGTGCCAGAAGAAGGTGTTAGTCATGATGATAATGTTCCATATTATGTTGACTTTGGAAGTTCTCTCAGCATAAGAGGCCAAAAGGATATTAATGATAATGATATACCTGATGTTGAGTTTAGTTCTACCAGAGGATACTTTATAGTGAAGACATAGAATGAACATACTCCCAACTTACCCCGAATGTATATGACAGAGAAGAGCAAAGGAAGTATAAGTGAAAGAGCAAAGGATTAATATGAACCGGCGGTGTTTCATATCTATATGTAACGTTAGTAAATGTTGATTATCTTAAACAAAAAAGGATGTACTATGTCTCCTCCTTTGTCTTGATATACAACAACTCCATGAAATTGTCTCATACCATACACTGAAAGAATGTCCACATCTTGTGTGCAGACTTCCCCCTACCCAATCAAATCGAATCAACTACCAACACCCCATGTTAATTACCCCCTTTCAATATCATCTCTTACTTTGACTCCTCTTACTTTGACTCCATTTTACTCTTCCATGCCTCAGCCCGTTTCCTCTTCTCTCCAACACTAACCTTAGCCTTATCAATCAATCCTTCAAACTTACCACTACCCGCCAAAGAACGTAACAATTCAATACAGAATGGTAAGTAATTAAATCGTCGACGTGCATTCTCCACTGTCCACTGGGCACGTTTCTCTTCCTCGGCATGTAATTCTGATCGTACGGCCAACATACTTGGATCTGACTCTTCAATACCAATAGCTGCCAATTGATTGAGACGTTCAGTTAGGTACGTACGTTTATCTTGTACCATTGCCATTAAATTGAATTTAATTTCAGTTTGTGAATAATTGGATAAACGTTTTTGAATAGCATCTCGTGCTACGGTAATCCAATCCATTGCCGTGCCAACATCTCCTTCTTTCTTATCGTAATTTCCGACACGGATTGGGCCAGGTTGTAGTCCATCGAGTTCGTATACATTCCCATCGGTATGTGGAACATAGGCAATAAAGTGGAATACATCATCATCATCAGTTGCTACCCTCTTTGGTTTATTTGGATCGGATAAGAAGGCATCCTCAGCTCTACCAAACGAGTTATGTGCCGTACGAATTTCCTCACTTGATCCAATAACTTCACCACGCATGTCGCTCGGGAAGTTACTTGTGAATGATTTAAAGTTTGATAATGTCTTACCCAATATCATTTTACGTCCGTTGTCATCATCAACTTGTTTATTATCACCACCGTCTTCACTTTCTTCAATTGAATTGGGTGCATTAAACAATACACTCAATATAGCCTGAGTGGCACATGCATTATGTGTAACTTGTTTGGCGAAGAATAGTTTATCGGGTACATCCTCCCCCGTTAATGGTGTACCCCTACTTTCATCCTTATTACTTGCAGCACCAGATTGAGATTGCCATTTGAAGAGAAAGATTAATCCATGTACCGTGGCATTAGTTACGCCCTCCATTGGTGATGTTAATTGCTGTAGTGAATCATCATCTAAACTCCATAATTCAGTAAATTCAACGTTTTTGGTACCGAATGATTCAATTAGGGAGGTGAATACTCCTGTGTGATGTTGTTGATAGTATTAGAATGTATGTTAGAAGGTCAACCTGGGTCAACAAACACATCATCACATGCACCAGCCACCAATTTTTATTTGTGTCCATTGCAATTATTTGCAAATATTATAGCTAAAAAACTCACACATACTCACCAGGATCAGATTCAATAGTACACCAGTCGTTATTAGATGACGCCATTGTCACTGGATATGAAGAGGTTCCTTTTGTTGCTTGGCTGCTATTGCAATTACCGCGAGTACTCCATACTTTCGTACTCATAATATCGAATTATTTCACCGTATTGATACGATTGCAATAGCAAATAGCTAGAGCAAAGTAGCGGGTGTTGAGTAGATTGAAGTTCTTCATATACGGAGCCCTGATCATCTTATTTAGTAGTAGTTGGTAGTTGTAATAAATATAGTAGCGGTGACAGTGTTGTGGAGGCCGTACAATTTTTAATATTCTACAAGTTTAGTTCGGTGCACCTAAAAATTATTAACTTTCATTGGTATTAGTTAGTAGTTCAACTTCCTCATTAATCAAGAGGACCGGTGAGACATACACGGTTAGAGTATTGATATATTTAATTGTGCTATTCGCTTGACCAAACAAACAAAGCATGGCATCATTAGAATTAGAGGCACGGCTTGATAACTTACTTGCAACTGCCCAAGAAGAGACGGCAAACGTTGATCTATTTGCACCTATGAGACAAAGAGAGGAGTGTCCAATATGTTTGATTCCACTTTCATTCAATGAAACCCAAATTATATTTAAGGTGTGCTGCGGAAAAGTAATATGTGATGGATGTGCCTATAAACACATGCTAACAGATAGGGACAAAAAAGGTGCATCTTGGCGTGACGACTATAAGTGTCCGTTCTGTCAACAGCAGGAACCAAAGAATCAAGTCAAAGCATTGAAGAGACTAATGAAGTTCAACAATCCTGAAGCATTTATACAAATGGCCACTGAATTTGAATTAGGTGGAATGGCACTTAGAAGTGATACAAGAGCACTCGAAATGTATATCCGAGCAGCCGAACTTGGCCACACTAATGCGTTTGAGTTGATTGGATATTATTATCAACATGGCATTGCGGTGGAAAAGGATATGTCAAAAGCTGTGTCATTTTATGAGATAGCCGCAAAGAAAGAATCTATACCAACAGCTCACAAACGACTTGCTGGTTTTCATGGAGGTAATGAGAACATACAACTCTGCATTAAACATTTACAAGTAGCCGCATGTGCAGGTGATAAAGACTCAATGGATAATATGATGCGGTTATACAAAGACACATCACTGCTACCAAAAGAGGACCTGACACAAACTCTCCGTGCACACCACGCTTCAATTAATGGAATGAAGAGTGAAGAACGGGATATTGCTCGAACTATCAATCTTGAGGAGTTTACTACTAAACGATGATTAGAGATAGTCAATAAAAGATAGTTCATCATTTGTCTAAAAAGAGTAATCAGTTGCAAGTAGCCGTGCCTTGTCGATTCCCATGAGTTTACAAGGAACTCATCGATGTCCACCTTACATAGAAGAGAATATATTCAAGGGTAATGTGTGTGGTATAACTGAATCGGGTATGTAGTTATATTATCTCACTAATAAAACCGTAATCAACATGGATACAAAAGGCTATACTCTACTATATTGTTTTCCTCATCACCATGAGTTTTTAGCAGCACGGGCATCATCCCTATCTTTACTTTTCATTGTATTCTCCGAGGTTTGAAATGCACGGAGGGCTTGTGTTAGATTTTCTTTTGACAATAACTTATCTTTGTACATCTTCATTAAAATATCCATCGATTCTTTATCACCGGCACTTGCAGCTACTTTAAAATGCTCAATACATTTCATTATATCACCATTTACTTTCCAATGAAACCGAGCAAGCTCTTGGTGAGCATACATGGACCCTTTCTTTGCACCTACTTCATAATATTCTACTGCCCTTGATATGTTTTCTTCTACTGCCAAACCTAATTTGTGATGAGTTCCAATATCTGTATATGCATTAGGAAAACCAAGTTCAGCCGCACGGATATACATTTCAAGTGATTTTGTATCACTTTGAAACACTTCTTCCCCATCTCTGTACCTTTCGGCCATGTCCATGAATGCTTTAGGGTTGTTCTTCTTCATTAGCTTTTTCAGTGCTTTGACGCCATTCTTGGGTGTTAGTTGACGACAGAAGGCACATTTAATCTCATTCTGTTTGACACCATTCTCTATATCCTTAAGTACACTTTTATAAATACACCCGCTACATACGTATTTCCCACAGCATGAATGGAACGTAGTTTCGTTTTCTTTTATAGGTAGTGGCAGTAAACATATTGGACACTCTTCTCTTTCTGGTAAGGTTGCTAAGAGATCAATGTCTGCTGTTTCAGTTTGAGCAGTTGCAAGCAAATTATCAAGCCGTGCTTCTAATTCTAATGTTGCCATGTTGATCAATGTAATACTAACAATTACCACCAGTATATAATAAATCTTGTTTACTATGAGTCACTAATCTTAATTTGATGCCCGACAAAAACTTGTATTACGTGATATATTAGAGATACTCTTCTGACGTCACCACTATACTTTTATATTGGGTTGTAATATTGCAAAAGAAGATGAGCGGTAGGTTGTCTCTAGATAAGCATAGAAAAGGATCAGAAGTTGCTACTAATAATCTTCACCAATCAACAAAAAACATGAGTAGACAAATTTTGGTACTACATACTTTCGTACTGATAATATTCGGAATATTTTCCGTATCGATACGACTTGTATTCAAATTATTATTGAGACTTGAGACACATTAGAGGTAGGTAGATGAGTTGGCCTGAGATTGATTGGTGAGATCAGATATGGGACCTCTGTCATCTCATTTGGTAGTAGCAGGATAGTAGTTGCAAATATAATAGCGGTGATAGTTGTGGCGCGTACAAATTAACTACACCAGATTGAGTTTCATTGTTCGGTGCATCACCCTAAAAAAAATATTATATCATTGGTTGGATACGATAGTGGTTATTAGTATCAACTGTCCTCTATTTATATCAAGAGAAATCGTGGTATATGTACGGTATCGAGGGATATATGTTACATCATCTATTTTAGTATCGATATTTTGAAAAAGGAGCGAGAGTGTATCACATCACACAGCTTAAGTATATCATCTGTTGTCGGTTGTACTTATTATCAGCGTATCAAATTTTGTTATAGTATTAGCTTAGTTAGATGGCATCATTAGAATTAGAGGCACGGCTTGACACATTACTTTCTACTGCACAAACAGAAACGGCAGACATCGATTTGTTTGCACCTGTCCAAGAGACAGAGGAATGCCCAATATGTATGATCCCAATTCCTCTCGATAGGGGTGAAACAGCATTCTATACATGTTGCGGTAAGAGCATATGTCGTGGATGTATTTACACGCATTTGCTGGGCGAGATTGCAAACGGTGCAACAGTTGATGATCAGAAGTGTCCCTTTTGTCGCCAGCCACCACTATCAGAGACTAACCAAATTAAATTATTGAAAAGATTAATGAAGAATAATAACCCCCAAGGATTCATACAAATGGCCAAATCATACGAAGACGGAGAAGATGGGCTAATTCAAAGTAATACTAAAGCTTTTCAAATGTATATCTGTGCAGCAGAAATTGGTTATACCGAGGCGTACGAAAAGATTGGATATTATTATCAACAAGGAATTGCGGTGGAACAAGATATGTCAAAAGCATTTGCGTTTTATGAAGTAGCTTCAAAGAAAGGATCTGTACATGCTCATAAAAAACTAGCTAAGTTTCATGCGATAAATGAGAATGTTCAGCAGTGTATTGGACATACGAAGGTAGCTGCAAATGCAGGAGATAAAGACTCAATGGATATGTTAATGGGTATATACAAAAAACAAATACTATCAAAAGAGGACCTGGCACAGACTCTCCGTGCACATCAGGCTTCAATGAATGGAATGAAGAGTATAGATCGCGACAAGGCCAAAGTGATCCAAAAGAAATTATCGAGGGAAAGTTTGTAGATAATAAACTAGCTTATTTTGAAACTGAACTGTATATAACAGGGCACACAACCAAAAGGACCTTACAATTAATCAACTTCTCCGAATAACAGTAATCTTTCTCTGGTAGTTCATCCTCTTCACCATCAAATGAGTAACATCAGCAGCACTCATACAACTAGTATCGACATCATCAATTGATAATACCTTATCATTTGGCTGTAACAATCCCTCTACAGGTGACCCTCGCTTAACCATATGCACACAGGGATGGCCATGGATCACATCAATAGCAACTCCAATTTTACCTGGTGGTGCATAGACAACTACTTCTTCTTCATTCGGATCATGAAGGCTTGATAGATTGTTGGAAGGGGTACCATCATGGAACAGTGAAGGAGGAGGGTCGTATATATTATCATCGCCAAGCGGATCAAAGGAATAATCGTCTTCGAAAGATGGCTTGTTGTACGGGGATGATAGGACTTGTAACGACTTGATAGATGACTGTTGATAGTTGGCTGTATCGATTTCTCGTTGTCTCCATTGATTTAGCTTTTGTTGTTTTGCTTTCCTGTAGTATCGGGGTAAAGAGTATCCAGTTTAGGTTAGAGGTGAAGAAGAACATAACATATGCACAGGAATAAGAGTTGCCGCCTCTTGGCCAGACAGATAGAGATATACTCACCTTCGTAGTCTAATCGTAGCAAATACCAATGGTATAATGATCAATATACTCAGTACAATCGCCATAATCTCCATACCTTCCAACTTATTGCCATTCGAAACTCCAGCCTCTCCTCCGCCATTCCAATTATCATCTTCTCTCAAGAGCGCCTCAATCTCATTCTGGTACCCTCCTTCATTCTTCTTGTCGTTAGAAACCTGATTACTCTCATCAGATGATGGACAACAGAATGTTTCAGCCAATAACAACCTATCACATTCTTCTTTATCAATATCAAGTTCATTAGGATCTAACTCGGTAGCAAATGATAATGCCATGGCACATGATACATCTTGGGTGCTACCATCATTGATTGGGATGATATAATCTTCATACCCTGATGTTAATCCATTGGCACAAAAGTTACATGTTTCTCCTTCAGATTGTGTATTATCCTTGGTTTCTTCCTCGTGGCTCACTCCTTGTTCCTCAACCATACCCTCTTCTTCCTGCTCGTATCCACTCACCAATACACTATTCACATTCTCAAAGTAACCATCGTCATCATTATCACTACCCTTGATGAAATCAACTAAATGACTATTAAACTTGGTACAAACATGTACTAGCATGTCCTGAAAGTCATCGTGTGATAAGAAAGTATTCACGTCTTCTTCTTGATGTTTGGTATGCTCGGCTGTCACTACCGTTGCAAATGATAGTGTATACTCTTGCTGTTGCTGTTGATGATGTTGTTCTTGTGCTTCCTTCTCTTCTTCGTATTCAATTAGATTATTCACATGCTGCCAATCTTCTTCATCTAAGTCAATACCAACAACTATATTTCTTTCTTCGGTATCAACATTACTATTAGAAGAATGATGATGATGATGTCCACCATTTGATATATCCTCATACTCATCTTGTCCACCTCGTACAAATTGAAACTGACGCAGATTCGATTGCAATTGGTTCAATGGTAACTTCCTCCTACCTTGTTGATTCTTATCGGATGACATTTCAGAGTCAGTCTTAATCAACTCTCTACGATTCTCATTATACTCTAACAACATCTCTTCATATATAGTAACACCCAATACATTAATATCGTATACATCCTGATCATTAAATATATGTTGTAAGAATAAACTAATGGAATTAGATAATTGTGTTAATTGTATTGGTTTAATATAACTTGATGATACTGTCGATAACTCAGTTTTAAGTGTAGCCGATAAAAATGGTAAGTCAGTATGTGGTGGTTTGTTATTAGTATTATATTGGGATTGTTGTGCGGATGTTATTTCGGAGATTATTACATTATGTTGTGCTTGTACTTTGCTGTTGTTTAGGATGATTGTTAGTGCTATCAGTAATGGTAGGAGGAGCTGATGGACAACAGTAAGTAGATGTTGCATCGTCATTTTTTTTATGAAGATCCTGAGCAGCCAATATTGTTTTACTTTATTAATTGGCGCCGCCGTCTCTTTGACTATATGTAAATCCTATTCAGTAACAATAGATGATCTATAGTATTAATTATACCCATGCATATCATCAAGAGAGCCTATCAGAAGAGTTGACTGTTGACAAAGAGCAATTGCCGTTCATGATTTAGGTCATTGCAAAAGATACCTCAGCATGAAAAATTTATGAAAAAAATGACAATTCTATCAACGGCTCTCTACTCTGCTACACATCAAGTAGATTGCTTGACGCCATAATATTATACTATCATATCAAAGCTGCTACTACTCTAAACATAAGCATCAAATATATCAGACCGATAGAGCTTCAAATATATAATATCATGATGAGATCAGTAGAGGTATCCTTCCTGTTCGTCATTGCAATGACAATGATATGCACAATATATGCACAACTCAACAATAATAACTATCAAGAACTACAGATAACAAGAAATATCAACAATATTGAAGATCAACAACCTAGAAGAAGTAGATTATTGCAACATATTCGTACTCGTCAACTGTCAAAGCAAGATACCATTGATACCATTGATAACAATGGCCAGAGTGAACAGAGGCAGAGAAGGGCAACAAGTGAAGCTACTGGAGAAGAGGAAGATTTGGATCAAAACATGCTGGTAGATAAACTAGTATATTATGAAAACCCATACATATCATCATTGACAGATGAAGAGGTAGACAAAGAAGAAGAGCTCAAGACGGATAGAATGGTCGATGGTAGCCATGAAGCAGCTGGGTATCTTGACTACACAGAGGTATCATCAACTCACAATACTACAGGTATACTTGGTAAGTCTGGTAAGAGCAATACACTCATCTCAAGAAAAAGCAAATCAGGCAAGGGTACAAAGTCAAACTCACTTCACTACGAACAAGTTAAGGAACCAATCTTTGGTAAAGCACGAAAAGGCAAATCAAGTAAGACTGCAGAGTTTACTGGTAGTAGCAAGGGAAGCAAGAAGAGTAAACTATTTGGCCAAATGGCTAATGGTACAGCCTCTCCTACAGACACACTAGGTCCTAAGTCATGGAAGGGTACTAGTAGTGAGGATGGTAGTACCAATAAGGATACTCGAGTATACGATGAAGAAGAGTTTCCTTATTGGCATTACCATACCAACAATAAGGATACTCGAACAATCAACGTGATGAATGTGTCATGTTCTAAATCGAATCCATGTTCGAATTCTGATACACACTTTTGTAAGATGTCATCTGGCTCATGTATGAGTGACGAAGAGGAGGGAATTTGTACTGAATTTGGTAGTTTGTTTTGTAAACAATCTCTTGAACCTGTCTGCGGATGTGATAATGTTGTATACAGCAACTCCTGTCAAACAAACTACTTGTATGGGATTAATGTACAATGTGTCCTTGGATCTGAAAGTACACTACAAGTTGGTCAGTCCTGTGATCGAAACGATTGCGCATTAGTAGATGAAGAAGTGTAGTTGACGAGTCTGTTTGATATGGTTACGTTTCTTATTAGTGTTGAGATATGTGTGTAGAGTAGATGAATGGTAGTGCTATATATGATATGTGTGTAAATGATAGCATTAAGCTTAAAGATGCTATTGCGATACTTATTCGCTACTACGCAACTTTAACTTTACATTACATGCTCAAAACATAAAAACCGAAAAGTATCTTCTAAAGAGATGCAACTATGGCCATTGCAAATACCCCAAGACTGCATAGCATCGCCCTTGATGATGTTGCCGAGTTTATTTCAACATTACCATTACTTTCCGACTCAATTAACTGTACGCTACCAGTACCCTCATGAGAACCAGATGTGTCAAGCTCCCAAATGAAGCCGTCACTCGAATAGGCATTCTCATGATCAACACTATTACTATCAAATGCCTTCCAATCTACTCTTGGTTGTTTGTCTTCCTCTTCTACTACTTGACACCATAACCGTGTCAGTGGTTCGTCTAATATTGTTTCCATTTCGTCTATAGTACCTTGTGACCAGAATGCCTTCTTCACACCAGCTGAGTTTGTTTTTGTATAGCATCCCTTGACTGGGTATACTCCTTCTCTGTCTGCATAGAAGACAGTGTTAATATCGATACCAATTTCCCCTGCGGCAGCTTTGCATGCTGATCGAGTTGGACATGCTGCAATCATAATTAATGGCAAGATTTACTTCACATTTCGTCGATGAATATTTGAGTGACAATTATCATGTATCAATTGACACTTATCTATGACAATTACTGTGTTAAGTGATATATCTTGCTTACTGTCGTAGCGCTTTGCATGTCACAAATGAAATTCATAAAATTTGAATGATATTGGGGATAGCAAACTACATACAGCACCGTCGAGTAGCCCCTATCCCATCTTAATAGCAGCTCGGTATGTTGTATTGTTGTCGGATACCAAATTGGATATAGCTTCATGCATAAAAAACCCTTATACTAATAGGATATTAATTGCAATACATACCTCTCAGAGTAAAGTAATATGCCACCCTACAACAAAGAATACGACATACAAGGCTGTCACGGAACAATAGCCGAACAAACAGATGAGGCATATTATGACGATCGATCAGATGCATCAGATGATATAGAAAAGGGTCGATTAAAATTCCCTAAACGTATCTACGGTCGTGAAAAAGAATTAGATAAGTTACTTAGTATATATAATGGGCTGATTAGTAGTAGTGGTAATGTAGAGGATAGTATACAAGAAGACGAAGAAGAGAAAGAACAATCATCATCAAATGATGATAATAGTGTAGTGTTTCTATCAGGATATAGCGGTATTGGTAAATCAGCATTAGTCAATGAGTTTGTAAGGCTAGCACAGGGTAGTAAGTCAGCAAAGAACACATCAAATGTACTGTATATTTCTGGAAAGTATAGCGAGAATACAAAGTCAGCAGCACCTTTCTCCGCCATTACCGAAATGTTTGACAAGTTGGTATTAAGTATAATAAAGAATGATGAACAGCTCAAAGCAATTCGAATGGGTATAAAAGAATCTGAAATGATTGGATTGGATAGCGAGGGTAGTCGAGTATTGGCAAGTACTTTTCCATCCCTTACTCCACTATTAAATAATGGGGAATCTAACTCCAATTCATCATCAACAGCAACAGCGGTTAATCCAAGTATGAATGCAATCAAGGAATGTACAAGAGAGTTTCTATCAATTACATGTACAACATTACATTCTCCACCAATCTTTTTTCTTGACGATTTACAATGGGCAGACGCCGCCTCAATTGAAATGTTAGATCTGCTATTATCATCTCCCAAGTTACGTCATATACATGAAAGAAATATCATGTACATTTGTGCATACCGATCAAATGAAGTTGATGAAAGTCATTCATTTTCAAAGTTGATGAATACTGTTATTGAAAATAGACATTCCAATTCAGTTGAACAAATGGATTTATTTAATTTATCACCTGAATCAATTACGACATTTATTGCTGATTCCATCAAGTGTGGTGATAGTGATGAAGATGAAGATGATACTGCTACGAATAAGGAGGAGGTTAGGGAATTAGCCGAGGCTGTATATCAGAAAACAATGGGTAATATATTCTTTACTATGCAAGCGTTGGAGGAATTAGTTCGAAAGAATGTATTATTTTATGATGTAATGTGCTTTGAATGGCGGTTTGTGGTATCCAAGGTGGAGTTGGCTGATCACATGTCGGATGATGTGGTTACGATGGTCAAGAGCAAGATTATGGACCTACCCGATGATGTTCAACATTTATTAATTGTCATGTCCTACATCCCCAACGCATTAGAGGTATCAGTTCTTAAGGCTCTATTGAGTTGCGGGGATGTCTCGTATGAAGAGGATACAATCAAGGCACTTCTTAAGACTGCCTCCGAGGAGGGAATGCTACTATACTCAACTGACAGTAAGTGCTATATATTTGCCCATGATAGAATCCGTCAAGCTTCTCTTGAAATTGCAACAGAGAAGGATCAAGATGGATTGGTACTTCACATATCACAAGTATTACAGAATGTTGCTTCACAGCGGCCTGAAATGGAATGGTGTATATATGTTGCAGTTGATCTACTCAACTCGCTACCACCTGAGAAATCAATCCCTCTTGGTGATTTGGTAAAGTTGAACATTAAAGTGTCAAAACTTGCAGGAAGTAGAGGATCTGTCCGAAGACAGAATGAGCTACTGCATAAAGCACTCATGTGTTTGGAAGCATCAGGCGGGGTGTGGAAGGATTATAAACAAACACTCGAGCTGTATAATGCAGTGATCGTCTCTGATCACGCTCTTGGTAAGACTTTAATTCTTGCCCTTGCCTTCTTGTGTTTCATTTCCCAACCTCATTACTCATCTATCATACACTAAACCTCAGGATCTTACGATAAGGCAAGGGAGTCTATTGCAAAGGTCTTTAGGAATGCCAAGTCATTAGATGATAAGCTATGTGCATATACTCATCAGCTGTTATGCAAGGTGAGTGATTTATTAAGGAGGTGAATTATTATAGGATACCATCCTTTTATACTGCTCTTCTAATACCTCCTTCCTCGACGACATCTAACTTTTGATTCCACAGAATGATGAGGATCATGATTACTCTGAGGGATTGAAAGAAGGACTACGGATATTAAAGATGTATGGGATCGATATTCCTCAAGACATTAGCAAGATGACTTTCAAAAAGGAAGAAATGAAAATGAAAGTTGCCCTTAAAGGATCCTATTCTCAACTCATGAAGATCCCCATAGTTGACAACTGTCCTATACTCTACCTCATTCAACAAATTCAAAAGTACGCATTCTTTAGTGGGCATGATAGTCATGCTACGGTATTGGGATGGAAGGCCATACAATATGCTATGAAGAATGGAATGGACAGCCATTTGCCTCCGGTGGTATCAATTCTAGCCACGTCACTATCAAAGCAAGGGAAGGTCAAAACGGCTCAAGAAATGGGAAATGTATCTTTGGCTCTTTGTGACTTATTCCCTAATGATATCAATGCAAGTGCTTTAGTTCGATTGCTAGTTCATGGAACTATTTTGACAGTGCTTCAGCCTTTTCATTTATCGACTGAGCCACTACTTCAAGTTCATAAAGACTTGAAGCTGGCTGGTGGAATGACTGAAGCAGTTTTGGGCAGCATGTTGTCGTACTTTGAAAGGTAAGACACATGTCATGTGTCCTTACATCTGTGTATGAGGAGATGTGCATATATCTGTGTCCTTTACCGAGCTTATCTTCCTTTATTTCTTCTTTTCGCCTGCTAGCTACTTCGCCGCTGGGCTTGAGATGAGCCCTATTCTTGAATCTAAGCTACTCATCTTGGAGGAAATGAGCCGGACTTTCAAAGCAGGGGGATTTCTGACAACGTTTCAAATGGACCGGCAGTTTGCACTTAACTTGAGGACGAAAAGAGAGAACCCTACAGAGTTCCAAGGAGAGGCATATTATGAAGAGCAGTCTCTTAGTGAAATGAACCCTCATGCACGTAAGATGGCCATCCGAGATTCTAGTTCGTTACGATTACAACTGGCCTTTTTATTCTGCGACGAAGAGGCAATGGCTCAAATTTTGGATAGAATCAAAGACTATCCTCTGACTGATGGTCAACCTCCTCGATTACATAGTCGGTTATGCTTTACAGGTTTAGCCGCATTTGCTTTGAGTGGAAAGAATGGCTGCAAGCCTTATCAAAAGTTGGGACATGATGTAAGTGGATTGTGATTCGATTTGTGTATTTCTTTTCTGTTCTGGTATTCACTCATAACTCTCTTCCTTCCTTCCAGTGTTTGGCACATTTTGAGAAGCTCGCCAAGCTCGGGTCCGCTAATGCTAAGCCTGTTCATCTATTCATGCTTGCAATGAAGGGACCAAGTAGGAAATCATATACAAAAGCAGTAGAAGCATGCTCTGAAGCAGGTATGGTACATCTCGAGGCAATATCAAAGGAGAGATATGCCTCTTTCTTATTGAATCAGGAGAAGGATACTGAGCTTGCCAACGAGTATATTACTTCTTCGTACTGGTTGTATCAAGATTGGGGTGCACATGCAAAAGCATTGCAACTTTCACAACAGAATGATTTCTTAAAGGTGAGAATCTTATCCTTGTTTTCATATATATATATATTTATAATGATATGACCTTTCTCATAACTGATCTCTCACTCTCATCCTCAGAAAACAAAACGGAAGGCGGCTAATAGTACTACTTTAAGCACTGCTGCATCATCTGTGAGCTCATCTAAGAAGGGCGGCCGCAATTCTTTTGTTCCTTCATACACTGTCAATACCACATTGGATATTAGAGAGCGAATGTTTGTGAAGCGTTGATCTAATTTGCCAACATCTTTGCAAATTGTATAGAGAAGTTGATTATTGCTTTAGATTTAGGGTTAGTTAAATTAAGGTATATGTTACCCTCCTTCAGCAATTTACCACCTCTTCTACTATACATATATTATATATACTCCCTCAACAAACATTAAGGCAATACATCCAAAACTTCCTCAACGCCCTTAGCTCGAAACTTGGCATCGGCTCTGTTCAAACCACCTTTTGCAAATCCATACCAAATCACCCCGGCCACCTTCTCTTTCGCCAAATCAATATTGCAAATGTTTGCAAATTCTGGAGTACGTTGGATAGGTCCATCTGTCCACTTGGTACCAATCCCTTCACTCCACATTGATAACTTGATTTACAAAGTAATAAGATTAGATATGTTAGCTGCATACTATATAATCACACACATAATTTCGAGACAAACTACTGCACAACTTACCATGAAATTTTGCACAGCACAAGACACCGACTTGAAATCTTCTCGTTGTTGCATTTTACCGTCCGGGCCAGAGTCGGCAGATGCCTTGGGATAGGTGACGACTACGGATGGATATATAGCATGTGATGTTTTAATGAGGCGAGACATTAAATGGGTACTATACATATCATATCACAACTTACCAATCCAATGAGGAACTTTAGTCCAACTAACAAACGAACCGTCGACACCGGAAGCAGCCCTCTTGGCATTATCCTCTTTACTATTACCAATATTCTTATTATTTAATTCTTCTCTTAATCCAACAACCTTGGCCACTGTTTCCTTGCCTAACTTAATAAAACGCCATGGTTCATTACCACGCCTATTTGGAGCTGCAATTGCACACTCAATTGCACGACGTAACACCCCATCATCAACTTCGGTAGAATCAAATTTATGTACCGTACGTCGACTCTTAACTAAGTTTTCAAATGCTATTGATGTTTGTTGTGATGCATCAATTGCTTCTGCATACCATGGTAAAAACTAGAAGTTTGTAATGGGGAAATATTGAGAATATAAGGTAAGATAAGATAACTAATTCATAATCATATACTCCCAACTACCAACGATCTCACCTCATCCAAAGTAACACTACCGCCACCATCAATATCCAAATACTTAAATAATGCCTTACTCTCCTCTTCAGTAGCCTCAATATCCAAGGCTAACAACATGGAATATAATTTTTCCATACAAATAGACGGCTCATTCTCCTCTTCGTCACTATTTGAACCTTCCTTTACAACATCGGCATATGTTAAGAATACCTCCCTTGCATGCTTCTCAAATGGACTAATATCATATCCACCTATATCATTATAATCTGGATATAATTCCAATTCCTCTAAGGCATTTAATTCCTCAAAATCGATATCTAATAAATCATCATCATCTACATCGGAATAATCGGAGTTATAATCTGCAAAATCAGCCTCGTTGTATTCATATTCAGATGATTCATCTGTTTCAGTTATTGATGGTTTGGTACTTCTTTCTGATAGGATTGTTAAAGGCTGTGCACAAGATGTGGTCATTGCAACATTATTGCAATTTTGGGATACGGCGGTGAATGCAGTCGAAGAAGATAGATTACTACATATTAGGATAGAGGTTGATATTATAGAACGTGGGGATTTCATCGTAGTAGAGGTTAAAGAGGGATGGAGGCAACTAAAGGTCTACTGTAAATAATATGAGAAGCACCGCATGTGAGAGTGGAAGCGGATTTGGCGATAGAAACGTCTTCTTTTTTTCCCCTATCCTTCCTCTCCTTTCACCCCCCACTTGCTCAGTAATGAGCGATTGATATGAGCAGCTTTCTCTATAATGTCCTATCTATAGCATTACTGCACATCTATTGTTACATAAACATATCAAACAACCACTCGTTGCCCCATCACCTTAAAGAGTAGGATTCATTCTCCTTCGTTCTCCTTCTTCAGTCTGCATAGACTTGATAAGTACTGCCATCCTCACTGCTGCTACTACCCTTCCATGACTTAGGGCCTAGTGTATCTGTAGGAGAGGTTGTACCATTAGCCATTTGACCAAATAATTTACTCTTCTTGCTTCCCTTACTACTACCATACTTTGACTTTTTACTCGATTTGCCCTTCCGTGCTTTGCCAAAGATTGGATCCTTCACTTGTTCGTAGTGTATAGAGTTTGACTTTGTACCCTTGCCAGATTTACTTCTTGAGATGAGTGTATTTTTGAATTCGCTTTTGCCAGACTTGCTAAGCATACCTGTAGGATATACACTGGATACCTCGGTGTAGTCAAGATACCCCGAAGCTTCATGATCATTATCGACCATTCTATCCGTCTTTAACTCTTCTTCTTTGTCTACTTTTTCACCTGTCGTTGATGATATGTATGGCTTTTCGTAATATACAAGTTTGTCTGCTGCCCCAAACACAATACTTTGATTAAGATCTCCTTCTACTCCAATCTCTGTAGTTTCACTTGTCTTGAATGTCAGCGGGGCGAATGAGTTACTACCCAACCGTTGATAACTACCGTCTGAATCAGTTTTGAACTTATTACTTGAGACTCTACCCATTTGACTTGACGGAAACCACTTTGAGTTGAATACCACTTCACCTTTATAACTTAACATGTACCGACCATTGATAACATTTCCATTTCTAGTCCGTAACTGGAATCGATACCGACTCGATGGATCAAGACATGCCGAAACTTTATATGTTTTGGTGCTTTGATTTCCTGATGAATTGAAGATCATTTTGATACCATTATTCTCATTCTTGATCAAGTTCCATGATAGGTTGTGAGCAGAAGAAGAGTTGATCACTGCCTCAAAGCGTCTGTTTCCTGGACAAGAAGACGACCAAGATACTGATGTGGACGAGGAAGGTGGTGATGGAGCGGGATCTGTTGCCCTAGAAGCCTTACCCTCTTGGAAACACCCGGTAATGGCCAGTGAATACCTTTGTTGATTAGTTGCAAAGTTTCTAGCATTAACAACGACTTGAACTTCTACCCCATTGGACGGTGAAAGTTGGATTCTCTCTACTGTGTTTGTCTTATCTCGCGAGTTGCGTCCGTTGGGATACTTAGTTCCTGTACTAGTCTTGACAGAAAGGTCTAAATCGTTCATTAGACAGGTCGTACATCCAACAATTGCAGGAGGGTCTGGACAAAGGTATAAGATGATTTGAGATTAGATGATATACAATGGTTTCAAGTGCAGTAGCAAAGTATCATGAAACTCACCATACCAAGCCAGTGTAACACTCAACGGTCTATTGCAGTCGTTACTCTTATCAATCACCAAGTCATACACATCCTTATTTCCATCAACAATGACCTTATCATTCACAATCTTCATAATCATGTTATTCTTACCAGTCAATGGTACACTATTGAGTAAATTAATGCGTCCCATACCCTGATTGTTATCATATGGTTGTAATGGCTGATCAGGTAGTACATCACCAGAAGGTACATATTGTACGCCGCCTGTCAACGGTTGTGCACCATTCATTAGTATTGCCTTGAGCAATGTGCCACTTGGATTCATGGATGAGCCAGTACATCCTTTGGAACCACAACATGTCTGTGTATCACAATATCCTTCTTCAAAGTATTGACGAATGATAGCTCCATCTCCTGCCAATGCAGGACTTGCCATACTAGTACCTGTTGTATACTTAACACCTTGTCCTCCAGTAACATTGTTCTTAACATTTGGATTTCTGTTACCGTCACACTCTCCAACGTTATCAGGCATGGCCTTGGCAGCCAATATAAAGTGACCCGGTGCAACAATGTCTGGTTTCATCCTACTATCGGAGGCTGGACCTCTCGACGAGTAATCAGCCAAATATTCATGTCCAAGTTCACCAGATCTTAAGTCTGTTCCATAACTCAATGTGGCACCCACTGCCAATGGAGACTTACAATCGGCTGGATCTTGGATACTACTTTCACCATTCCTACCCGTATTGCCTGCCGATACGACGAATAGCAAGTCGGAAAACTCATTCCTAAGCATTTCATCATACTTACGACAAAAACTTGTGTATTGTCCTCCGTAGCTTCGTCCCCAGCTTGCATTGATAACTCGGGCTCCCTTATTTGGAGTAGATTGATCACTACCATTGGCATTGTATAAAGAGTTGATAATACGTTCTGGACCTGGATCGTCGATACCCCAGGCTCCTACCTCCATATCAAAGAAGGCGATCTTACTGCCAGGAGCTGTTCCGTCTGCGTGACCAATTGATTCAATGTTACCATCTACACTTCGTTTACCAGCCACGATACTACTAACATAAGTGCCATGACCATTCCCTCTCTCAATTCTATCACCGAATGAGTCATCATAATGTACAATCTTTCGTGCTGAATAATCCCATTTATTCTCTCCATATATTGCATCATTATAATTTGCATCAGTCTGTGTAGCATCATGGAAGTAACAATTATCTATATCTAATCCACCATCGGCAATGGCCACAATTTGATTTGACCCATCTAATCCTACATCAAAGAATGGACGGAAGTTTAATATACCTGATTGTGTTATCCATTGTGGATTCGTCTTGCCTTGTATTGGTGTGATGATAGATTGGGATGTTTGAAATGTAATATCTCGTTCATCTCGTGATACATCTTCTTCGACTTCAAATCGAATTGACATGTCCTCACCAGCCTTGGCACCCCATGGTTCTCTAGATATCTCTTCTTCCATAGATTCACTATCACTGGAGGTGTCATTATCTCTAGATATCTCATCAATATTTCCATAATCATCTCGAGACGTGCCATTATCTCTAGATATCTCTTCTTCATCATTCGACTCAGTATCAAGACCCAAGTATACCTCCTCACTTGAATAACTCATACTAGCTAATACTATAGGTAATCCCACTTCAATGGTTTGTATTGCCGGATGTGTTGATAATCCCATTAGTAAACTTAGTGCACAGTGCTTGTTCCATGAGGATGATTCAATTACTGATGATGATTCGTCTGATGACTCGTTGGGATTGTGTTGAGATGGTGAATGGAGTATCAGTTCAATTGACAGTGGGGTGGCTTCTTCTTTGTCACCTTCTTCCGTATTGTTGTCTTCTTGACCATAAGATTGGTATGATTTATCATCAGTCTCATTATGATTCCTATCTGTAACATGCTCTTTGTCATCTGAAGTATCCTTGTAAGTATCTTCGTCACTATCTTTGTCACCCTTGCCAGTATCTTCGTCACCAGATGATACTACAGACTTTGATTGCTGTACACGAACTTCCAATGTATCAAACATTTCCAAACATTGATGTTGTGCTTCAAATCCATATTTTAATGCAGTTGACCATATATTATTTGTATGTTGCTTTGTTGGTATAAACATTCGTTTTGACTTGATTATTTCATTAGAAGTAGAAGTGGAGGTATCTTCTTGTTCATTGGTATCAGAAGTAGTAGAAGAGTGTGTGGCTGTTACGGAGAATGCCTCACGTGTACTCATCACCTTTGATTCTGTTGTTATTGTTGAGGTATCTTCGTCTTCTAACATAACATTGCTACTTCTCAAATAGCTCGACTTTAATGTCATACTCTTATTTTTCAGACTTTCTCCTCTACTAGATGAAGGTGGTGATATCATTGCCATATCCTTGACATATTGTACTATATCATTTGCCAGTTCTTCTAGAGTAATCTCCTCCTCTTCATTGTTGTTGGTGGTATCTAATGAGCCGGGTAATATATCAATCATTATACTTCTACTCCATTTCTTCATCTTCTCTTCTTCTTCCTCATTTTCCTCTTTCTCCTCGTCTCCTGGAGCATCAGTGGAGTTGCTGTCATATGGATTCCATGTATCATCCTGTAATATATTCATTGCCGTACTACTTGGTAACTTTAACACATCTATAAGTGGACCAAACTTTATATCTCCCTCTTCCCTTTCTCCCTTCTCTTCTCCTGACTCTCCCCTTGACTCTCCCCCTGATAATCGACTTTCAACATTATAATAATCATTCATCACATTATAAGTACTACTAACTATAAAACAACTTTCTTCAATGGTATTATAGACAGTTTGTATTTGTTTCATTGGTATAGATAAGTTAGATGTTAAGGATGAGCGACGTTGGTATCCACTTTGTGAGGGTGTGTTTGAGCATATTATATATGGCGAGTTGGTAGAAGTGGTGGTGGAGATACCTGATCGTAGTCTACGAGAAGATGAAGAAGCAGCATGAAGCTTTTTGTTATATTCCCATCCATGTTTTATTAGTCTATTCCATACCTCCTCCTCACTCTCCTCTTCTGTTCTCCCCTCCTCGTTGTTGTTGTCATTGAGCATACGATGATTATCATTTGATAGATGTTCCAATGTAGATTGGTCATTGATAACTGTATTTAATATCTTGGTAAAATGTTGTCGAGTTAGTTGTGTTGATGATGAGCTACTGCTACTGTTGGCTGCATTGATAAGAGGAGATGATAGCAGTAAAGCTAGGAGTACGAGTTGAGCTGCCATGATATGATATTGCAATTATATAATTTTTATGCTCGGTTTTTGTAGCTAAGCGTTGCAATTATTATATTGCAGCTAAGACTTTGGAGTGATCTGCTTCTACTACACAACAACGCCGATAGCAAATGTGTCATTGGTAGACGCCACCGGCTATCCATATTCAACAATTAGGACATTCATTGCAATAATTGGCTCGCCATTTTTGTTATCAAATTTTGCTAGGATACCCGAAAGATTTCTGATTCGCTTATGAAATAATGACAATAGAAGGCTTACTATGTGCATCTTTGTCTAACGCCAAGATGATGGCTACTCACTAAAGCTGCTATTGCAATAGAGGAGATATTATACAGAGGTGTATATAAGACGCTGATACTATTACACAAGATATGAATAATATGGTTGCCGAAGAAGTATCTTCAAAAGTATCTAACTTAGTAGCTTCCACTGCCACTGCCGACGAGCGGTTAGATGAACAATATTCAATATTATTACAAGAGTTGTTTAGTTTTCGTAAACAAGATCCTAACTTGTTTCAAACTCTAATGGAATCATTCCGTCAAGGTCATGATGATAAACAAAGGCGATGTGATTTGGATACCACCGTCAATGATGATAATGACGATGATGATGTTATTGAAAGGTTAAGGAATATAAATGACGAGCGAGAAGATATTAGTACTACTGATAATGATACTGATAATACAAAGGCAAATAGTAGTAAGAAGTTGAGTAAGAAGATGCAATCTAAGAATATGATAGAAGGAGAAGTACCTCGCCTATTCAAGTCAGAGTCTGCTAACATATATTACAATGCGATGAAAGCAAAGAACAATGTCCCGAACAAGCCAGCTAATACTGCAAACATGGTGAAGAGTAGTAAGAAGAAGATTAGTTGGGTAGAGAAGAAGAAGACAAACATGAGCAAGTTGGAACTGCTAAATCTTCAACTAGCACTCGAGAGTATCAAAGTTGAGTAAAAGTATCCTGATGGGGAGAATTAAAAGAAGTTGGGGTGAAGATAGGCTATGGTATAATATGAAACTGGAAGTAATACAGGTATGATTACTTTGTCAGTTAGTTATGCAGGTGTGTGTATGTTCTGTAAATGTAGGTTGTTAAATATGAAATAGAAAGCTAATATCAAAAAGAACTGATCTATTATTAGTACTCTCTCTTATTCCTATCTATCTATTCTTAATTAGCAACCTATTCTTATTCTTCTCCAACTTCCATTGGTACTAGTACACCATATGAACTGTACTTGTAAAGACCAGCTCCGATTATGAATCCAAAGACTACCAATCTTCTAACCAAACTCGATATTAAATCTTTCTTAATACTAGATACTTCTGACTTGATGAGACGTCCAGCAAAGAGGTATGACTTGGCCGACTCTTGTAATGTTGGGTTTTTAGTTAGAGGTAGAACTGTATAGTTATATCCAGAAGTTGTAGCATGTTTGTTGCTACTGATACTACTATTATGACGCCGTTCCACCTTTGCTTTGCACATCGCGTTACGAGCTATCACTATCGAGCCAGTGTGCAGAGAAGAGAGTCAGAGACGATACACGAGGCTAACTGAGATAATTAATAATGCGTCAAATATCGTCTCAGATTCCGTACAACCTCATAGATGTATCAAACTCTAGGGTAGAAATGGAAGAGTATATCAACGTTGGCATGCAAAAGAAGCACATAATATTATTGCAAGCAAGAGAGGCGAATGGCGAACCTTTGGCGGCATTTCTTTCGTGGTAATTTTCATCGCCGCAGCATGGCAGTTTACAGCTATTGGCAGTTTACATGTGCTAGCAGTAGTAGACCGTCCACATAAAAAGGGCGATGAATATACGGTTCTTACAGTTATTATCTAGTGTTTGTGGCAGAGATGATGTTACAAAAACTGCCAAACAATTCCTACTACTCCTCTCATAATTCATTTATCGAGTTCGAGAGACTATTGCCTTTGCCATTGCTGAACTTAACACCTTACTACTAACGATATATTAACCACTATGGATATCAATCAAATGAACCCATTCGAAGAACATGTTGCCGATCAAAACTCTGAGAAGAGAGCTAGGATACGTCGATCATCGAGCGCTTCTTCGACTTCATCGTCGTCATCAGTGTTAGATGTAGACTTTGGTACAGACGATTCGGAACATGTTCCAGTGAAGGTATGTATTTGATTGGCATAACACATAATGTCTTGTGCTACTGCTGTTTGTTATCTAACTTGTCTCTTCTATCTACCATGTATCATAGACTTTGGCTGTAACATATGATATCTCGATCTATGATAGACTAGAAAATGACCTCACCCATGATCCACCGAGTGGTGTCAATCGGAGGAATAAACCACCAGGACAATTGAATGAGGAGTGGTTGCAACAAATCATAGATTGTGTTACAATACAACCTGAGATAGGTATATAGGCACATATACTAGCTAGTGCCAATCGGCCGAAGATAGAGGATAAGATATGTACATAAAGATAAAGGGCTATTAGATTTACTTTGAAAGTATGGTTATGGCATCATCAACATGTAATGAAATGTTCTCTTCCAATCCATCAAGTGTATCAGTATCTCCAGTTCGTGGACAAAACAAGTACTTTCTCCAATCGTTAGATGTAAACCCAGGGAATGATGCTTCTTTAACTTCCAAAGGACGTACCGATTGGAGAGTCTCGACTGAGACACGTCCTTTATACTCAATGTTCAAGTATGGCCTAGCCAGACACCCACATTCAAGTTTGTTTTGAGTAGTCACTATAACACCTTCATCTTGGGCATTCCTCTCTTCTTCAAACTTAGTCTTTACTTCACACTCGGCACTGATACACTTTTCAAAGAAGTCCTTCCAGACTTTCGAAATGAGAGTGTGTGGAAATGGACGTTCTACTACTATCTCACTTCGTCTATCAGAGTCTTCTATCTTGGTAACTCTATCTCTACCATCTCCTTCTCTGGCTTTTTTCATTATTGCAATTGAAACAGTAATCGATCCTGTCTTGTGATCATATCTAATACACGTCTTAATCTCCTCACCTGGCTCCACATGAACTAGATCACCGCACATAGCTCTTGGTTCTTCATTACAATCCTGCCAAAAGTATTGTGCTTGGATAACCCAGGTATCAATTCTAGTAGTGGTGGTATGACATCATTAGCTGGTCATCATATTGCAACTAGGAACGTTGCTGGTATAACGTCGAATTCAAATTGTGCTTGCAAAGCAATTTACAAGTAGTACAGAAGTTCGAATGATGGCAGGTATCTTCAAGAAGAGAGATATATGTACAAAAGTTTAGTTTGCAATGTATACAAACACGAGAACCGTCCTACAGTTACAAATCATTCTACAAATGGATAGTAGAACAACATGAAATGAAAAAAATATGTTACTAATATGAATGACTGCACAGAGATAGAGGTCAAAGATATACTTTCCAATCTGCTGAGGTATGTAAGGTATCATCATATCAATTAGCTGAGTGCTGAGGTATCCTATGTTAAGTAAGAATAGTGTAATATATATCCCTAAGCGTAACCTTTACAAACTTACAATTAAAAGAAGGCAACTTGTACATAATATACACACGTACAAATTATATCTAACATTCGCTCCAGAAATACATAGCGTAGGTCTATCTCCCACTCGATGCCTATCGATTAGTATCAATGTGCACCAGACTTGCCAGATTTACTTCCCCCTCCTGTTCCATATAAACTTTTACGGGCTAAACTCAACAATTCTTCCATAGTAAGAGCAGAATTTGGCTGCCCTGGGCTAGGAGAGCAGTGCCCAGGACCATTATTAACAATCAACTCAACGGGCACTTCTTTATCGGTAAGCAGTTTTCTATGCCGTAGTGCCACTTGAAAAGGTGTGAAGGTTCCTCCTAGATTATCAGGATCATTGTGTAAAATGATAAGGGGAGTGTCACCCTTCGAGATAATACTGTTACAACCGACAGATCTTTCTGGATTGCAAAGATTTGCTCCGCTTCATTAGGATCCACCGCATAATTGCATCTTGAGCTAGAGACGAATTGCAATGGAGATTGGCGGGAGACGACTAGCTCATTCGGTTCAATACACCGAGGATCATCGTTGGAACAAGCATATAAATCACAATTTAAATGTGGTACATAGAATTCACCCGAGAGCATAAACAAAGAAGTAACTTTTGCATCAAACTCGGCATTGTTCCCGGACGTGTCGATCTGGATGTTTTGAGGACCTCCAAGGTCCCCATTTATACCATTACCTGGCACATCTGTAGCCCAGGCCGAAGCTCTTGCTCCTGCACTACAACCGTACAAGAAGATCTTGTCGGGATCGGCTCCCCATCTGATTGCCTCTGCTTTTGCATAACGTATTGCTGCTTTGATATCACTTAAGATATGGCATGAGATATAAATTTGAGCATGTGATATGTACACCTGAGCATAATGTGATATGTGTAGCAAAGATAATTCTCACCTTCCAGCAGCTTCTATCGACCCAGTAGTACGGCAAGATGGCAATGTACTTCGAAGTCTGTAATCGACGCTAAGTGCTACAAATCCATTACTTGCAAAGTATCTTGCTAAATCAACATATGCTGCATCCTTTCGACTACCCCCACTACAGCTGCCTCCGTGAACAAATATTGCAAAGGGTTTAAGCCCGGACGTTTCAAAGGTAGGCTCGTATTTGTCTAGAAGCAAAGACTCGCTATCCGCAATACCATATTCGATATCCGGTGTAGCTTTAAAAAGTGCTTTAGCAACTTCGGCCTCAATACAAAATCCAGGAATAGCTCCAACAGTTGGTACACCACCGTTGGGAACAAAAGCATTAGCTCTTGCTGGGTTAGGGTCATTTTGGGAAGGTAAATTACCTGGATTGCCAGCATTACAACTCAGATAGCTACCTTCACTTGATCCAGAAGTAAGTACTGATAGACCTGGATCGGCACAGTACCTTCCAAAACATAAGCCTCTTCTAGGTGGGGTCAGTCCAATACAGAATCCTTCAAGGCCATTACCAGTGCCTGGGAGAGTACCAGGTAAAACAATCGGTGAGCCAAGTCCAGGGATAGTAAAACTGTTTAGACCTTCAATGAATGTTGTTTGTGGATCACTTGTTGCGGGTACATCCAGTGTACTAAATGGTAAAGGATTACCCGTTGTAATTAGACCAGCCTTTGAACCATAATATACAGAAATCCCTGCACCAATTCCTTCTCTGACTCCATAACTACCACTGCTGGTCCAGAACCGGAAACCAGTAATGTACTCATATTTCTTGGGATTGTCAAAACATGCTAGATAATACCCAAATGGTCCCACTGTGGTACCTCCACAACCAAAAGATCTTTCTGTGCTACATTTCCCAGGTGTTAGTAGATTCGAAAGCCACTCACTATCCCTCTTAGGGAAATCAGGTGCAGATTTAGCTGATTTGGTAGCATTATCATGACCATCTTTCTTACTAGCCTTGCCATTCATCTCCTTGGCACTTTTGACATGATGCTTTGTTGATGAAACAGTAATTAAACTTTTGCCGTTGGTATCATCTGCCATATTTGCAATAGCCATATCTGGTGCCTCATCGGTAGTAGGTGTACCTTCTGTTGATGGTATTGATACTGCATTATTACTATTACTACCGTTGCTATTATTAACGGCTGGCCTATCCTCTTTCGATCCGTTGTTAGACATTGCAACTGTAGCAATTATAATCAGTATGGCGATGAATGATGTAATACCGAATAGTTTCTTCTTATTAAATGTGCATTTGATTGTCTGTTTGTTATCAATGGCGGCGGCGGACTTGGTATCATCATCATCATCATCGATATCTCCATGGCTGATTGCAATATTGCTCTTATTTTGCAACGGTGACCTGTACCTCAATCCAGGGCTGAGTGTGTTGTCAACATCGTTATTTTTTGAGGGAGGTGATAGAGGCACTTCCTCCATAATGCTTCTCATATCCATATTGTTTTATATCTTGTCGGCGGGGTATATGATGTGGGGGCTAGAGTATATATATTAGCTATTTATTGTACCACAACACATCATATGTATGGTAATTTGCAAAGATTATGAAAACGGCCGGTCGACAAAAAATAAAGACGGGAGATAAAACGGTCAAGGTGTCATAGGGTATCCACTGCACTGCACAACAATACTCCACATTAGATAGTGGAGCCTTTCAATTTTCAATGCTTTAAAGTCACTATTACAGCCTAGATATATGTTAAACGCGAGCTACATTCATATTGAGCTGATTTAATATATCTTAGCTTAGCTAGCTCTGCCGCAGAGATAATAATAACTTAGCTAGCTCTGCAGAGATAATAATAATATACACTGGTCAGTATCCAAATCGAATTGAACGACCTATCTATCCTTCCTACTCCGACCCACAACCAATACTACCAAAAATGCACCCAGTAACATACCACCAATGAAGACATGAAATCTTGTCAAGTATGGAGTAGCCTTATTAGTAAATAGAGTTTTCATCTTCTTCATATCATATGCACCCGGTTCATCATCATGCTTATCTATTGACAAGCAATGCGGACCAGTATACCCCTTATTGCATTTACATTGCTTACCAGTAGAGGATGTTGTCGTGCCGAATAGACCAGGTGTGGCAGTCACACATTGACCCTTGGGTTTCCGTCCTGAATTGGTTAATACCTTGGTATTCACTTCGGTATCCTCGACTGATTCTTCCGATATAGGAGGCTTTTCAAG
>Ga0214477_100141_pt1 | contig 48116 bp, 37 predicted proteins | sample M1_20Mar14CPVII9_FD_165058 | JGI IMG/M metagenome (GOLD analysis project Ga0214477, IMG submission 165058) | Marine eukaryotic communities from Monterey Bay, California, United States - M1_20Mar14CPVII9sort6BwellC16 | ecosystem: Environmental > Aquatic > Marine > Unclassified | place: USA...
ATAGTCGTTACAGGAAGTGGATCTTGTACACTTAGTGTACCAATTAGTATCGCTTGGATCATCAGTTTTACCATACTCAAATGAGACGCAGGTAGAATCATTAGTGCAGCTGTCGGCACATTCCTGTACACTTCCTCCAGTAGTAACACCTAGTTCGTTTCGGCCTGAGCAGCCTCCAGTGCTGAAGTAAGTGTACCCAAAAATCTGTTATAGTCATGAGAATGAGAAGAATGAGAAATGAGTTGAGGTTAGTCAACGAGTAAAGATATCCTGTGAGTATTGCTTACCGTTGGATTGATTGTCGGAGCTCTGGAAGGGGCTAGGCTTGGATTCCGTGAGGGAGATTGACTTGGACTTGATGAGGGCTGTGAGGTGGATGATGTGAAGAGAGATGAGACGAGAAATGTTAGTGTATGTTATGATGTTACTGTAGGGATAAGAGTTATACTCAAGTCAAGAGATAGACTCAATACAGCACATATACATATGCACAACACAACAAACAGAAGGTTAAAGAGACGACCATGCTTACCTCTTTCGACGGCCCTATTGTTGGATTTGATGAGGGTGACCCTGTTGATGCAGGTATTGGACATAGTACATTCTCATTCTCCTCCTGAGCACAAACCACCGATGCAACAAATTCAATATCTTGACCCTCAATTGATTGAAGATCTTCACATGGAATTCCACAATCTATATCTGGATTCTCATTCAAGTCGGTTTGTAAATTGGTTTGCAAATCACTAATAATGTTATTGTTTGAAATCAAATCTTGGAAATGTGAATTCGCATTATTAAACGAAGTAGACTCGGCTTCGGAAAACTCATTTGCCTCACATCCCACACACTCTACTACCAAAGTTGTCGTAACGACAACATTAAGTAACCCGGCATCATCAATGTAGGAATCAGTAATGGAAACAATAACATTTGCAGGCAATCCTTCCTGAAGAATGGTTTGCAATATATCTTTGACTTTTGTAGACAAAGCTTGTTCCTCTAATTGTCTTCCGCGTATGCTAGATAACCTCCTTGCTGACGATATATCAAACGTCAAGAGAGTTGTAATGACAAAGTCTTCAGAGGGTTGACAAGGTCCAACTTTCTTCCATGCCGTATCCCCAAGATCCGATCCAGGTTCATAACCTTTCAAGGCACACCATCCTTCGAAAGGAAATGGCCTGCACTCGTACATTATCCCGACATCATCAGAAATCACCATGGAGATCATGTCTCCCTCAATATAATCAGCACTTGAGGAATACACGTCGGGACATCCAAAGGTGATGGTGTCAAACGTTGGAGCAGGAGTGGGTGAAATTGTGCCTGTACAGTATCCAACAGTATGCCAAGCAACCTTCCAGGCATTCGGAGAGGCGGCATTCTCTTCTGGTTCGTACCCTTGTTGACCACAGAATTCACTGTATGGCCAGTCCTTGCATTCGTATACAAGCCTGTAAATACCACCCTGCCCAACCTCTGTTTTCCCGCTTACTCTATCCTCTTGAGAATATGCAGTGTTTACCTGCCATTCGTCAGGACACCCGTCCACATCATCAAGACTGTCAAACGAAGGAGAACTAGTTGGATTAATAGTTCCATCGCAAAGTCCAATCTTCGTCCATGCCATTGCCGCTTGTGTTGCCGGATGATTCCCGGCTTGGCCACAGTTATACATGGAATCGTTACACTTGTAAACCAACCCATTCACGGAAACTCTATCCCCAGCTTTATAATTATCTTGAGTTTCAACATATACATATTCTTGGGGACATCCTCCAACGTCTGCCAGACCTTCGTTATTTGGGTAGCTCTCGATGGGGAGGGTTCCTGGATCACCCAAGCATTGACCCAAGAATGTCCAATGAAGATGTCCGAATTCCCCATATCCTGGCTCGAAATACAACATTGAGCAAAGTAGAGACTGCGACGCATCACTTGTGCACCTGTAGACAATGTTCAAGTCTCCTTCCTTGACGGTTACAATTGATCCGGCCTCGATGCTTTCATCAGCTAAGGCTGTTTCATATGTCTCGGGGCACCCATCAACTGCAGTTATGTCCCATATTACGGGGGGAACAAGAGTAGCTTCGCCCTGGATAGAGAATTGTGGGAGAAACGCAGTATATGCGTGAGTAAAGTGAACACTTTAGCAGGGCAGCATATCAGTAGGTGGGCACAAAAAGAAATAAACATACCGTACACTCCTCGTCATCCTTCTTCCATGCAATGGCAACCCAATTGGCCTGTGTATCATCATCTGGCTTATACTGGGCATCATTGCAATGATAATTACTGACACAAATATAGTTATACTTCTTCTTTTCCTCCATAGTTTGGAATCTTCCTTCATTCGAGCAGGATGTGTACTTTGTTTCGGTACAAGTGCACCCTTCCGCATCCATCATACATCCATCGTATCCACCCTCACCAGTGGCTTCCCTGCAGCAATAGTTGGTAGTAATAGTACTCTCGTAGGAGATGATAGAGGCAGGTGCGTTATTATAACTTGGACGGTGACCAACACCAGTCCATGCAGGGTGACAAAGATTCGTGGCAAAGGTGGATCCCAGAAGCGATACGATCATGATTGATATTAACAGATGACTTTTGTAGAAGATGACAAGTCCTTTGAATGGATTGGGAAGAACTGTGGATCCGTTCTTGGGTAGCTTCTTGTTCAACATAGCCTTCCACCCCACAAAACTTGAGTATAAAGATGATAAGTATAACCCTGCTATGATCATTACGAAGATCATAGCCAGGCCTTCTTTATTCCATTCTGCATTATAGTTTTGATAATAAATATCAATGGCACCTGATTGTATTATTAAATACATGAAAGAGGAAAGAGTGAGATGCCAACACAAACCACAAATGGATACACATCATATGTACATAATTTTACATATCTTGTGCACAACAATATAAAACGTACCAAAGTCTTCTGGAGAATTCTCATAAGTACCACTACTACTTTCTTGACCAAAACATACCGCATTGCAATAGGCATTAGAGAGTGTGGTCATCACATATTCTTGGCGATGGATATACCCTAATCCATTGTTGCCAGTACCAATAATTTGTTGTGCTAGTGATTTTGATTTAGTAAGTAACTGTTGCTGTAGGTTAGTTGTATCAACTGACAAACGGGAGAATAATGCATGTGATGTATCACTGCCATTGCAATTAATCGACGATAATACTGATAGTTGGTTACTGCAATTGCTACCATCCTGCAAGATTAGATATCCTTCGCCTCCATTGTTGTGAAGAGATGGTGGCTGTTCACCACTTTTATCCTGTAGTAGATGGATTACTACATCCTCACTCTGCAAAAGAGATTAAAATAGTTGTACGTGAGATATGTTTGTAATTATTAACAACAATAGAATGGGTATGCTATAGGTTGTAGAGGCGTGCAGCAACTGAAGACTGAACGAACCTCTTATGAGAGATAAATCCCAGACCGTTAGGTCGCTAATTTCCTGACCGTTGAATCGCCAATGCATTTGATTGGCGTGGGCGGTGCCCGGTGGCGGCGAGAAGGCATGGTATCGTTGCAATATTCAATAGTGGTTGTGGCCTCGATATCCGTTAACGGATTCTGGTGGCACGGCATCTCCTTATCTTGATTTTCAGATATATGGAAAGAATAATAAACAACTTACCACATTGCCTTCGATACCACTTTCATCAAGACTATCAATAATGTCCACTCTTCCTCCTTCGATTAAATCGAACTTGTGATGAATACCATCTGCACTCTCATCATCATTGCCGACAATATCATCGATAACTGTCGTCTATGGATAGGGAAGTAATATAATATCGAAGGAGAATGACAATGAAAACAATAGCAATATGAGTAAAGAAAGATACATATGATGTGAGTCGAAATTATAAGATATAATGATAGATCAAATGACAAAGTAAACCATATTCGAAGAAACACACAAGTATAAGAACCTATCATTACAATATAGCGGTAATATAATAATTAAACTTACCAACACGACCTCTCCCGCATAAGACTTAGCGAAGAGGGGAACGTCATCTTTCATCTCAATACTACGAGAAGACGAAGCATGAGCAGTGATTATGTTGTCGATGTTGTGGTTGATGTTCTTCTTCTTCTATATGGAATTGTGATTAGTACACGATATATTAGTTACATTGGGGTAGCGGCATTGTGATACAAAAGAGAAGGACTTTCAATAACTTACCCCGACATCTTTTAAACCAGATGCACGATATCCACGAAACCCGCTTGTTATGATATGTTCACCAGGTTGATTATTAGTAGTAGTAGTAGTCAGGGAAGCATTGGCACCATAAGTTAAGTAGTCCAGGCCTAGAATTTCATCAATTAAGCCTTGAGCCCCTTTTGATAGATTCTTAACAGTTGATAAACCATTATCTCCAGAAATACTACCGACAATGTTCCCATTTGCAATTGAATTTGTAGTAATGAGGTCATCTTTGGTGGTGGTTGCAATTGCAATAGGGGGCTCATCAAGTGGAAGAAGTGGCAGAGCCGCAGTATGAGCCTCATTATCATCGTGGTGAATTTGGGAGCGATAGGCCTTACCTCCACGAGTTTCAATCTATAGAGTGGGGCGGGAGAGAGAGATGACAATATGATATTAAAATTGAGATAGAGTTGGATTAATGAATAGAAGGACATGTTTGTATTTCAGCATGGAGACTCACCTTTTCTAATCGAGAAGTGTAATGTTGATGATTGAGTCCATATGTCGTTAGTGATACACCATCGGCGGGGTTGTCCATGTCCATAATAACCTTTCCATAGCCAGAACTGGCAAGAGAAGCCAATATTTGAATTGCAATAAATTTCATGCTGAAGGGTGATGAAGTAGTGAGGAGCAATTGGAATAAATAATGAATGAGGGTAAAACTTTACAACATCTAATGAAATATGATTGAGGCCACTCTCTTTCCACTTTTTTTTCTTTTCCGGAGGACGTACGTGTGGGAGAAAGAATGGCCGGTATCTTACTAACTTCGTCTTATGAGTCTTATGTATGCGATTCTCCGCGATAGGAGCACGTGGTGACGTTGAGCCCATTCAGAGAGTTGATTTAGGGTAGCCCAAACGGTTTTGATATTAATTGGGCTGATACTTTACTACAGCCCAAAAAAAACTAAGTGGCCACCAAGTAAGAGCACACAAGTATATCACACCAATGACAATGACAATAATAATCTTGGGTGGTATCCATATGTATCTATGGGCGGGGCGTCGTGTTGTCATAAGCGAATCCATAAAATAAATCTAATTCTGCTTATTCTTCTAATCTTACACAAATTCGGATGAACCACAATCACCCAAGCTAATTGGTGCGGCACTACTGCGAGATGAAAAGCTTGAATAATATATCTTTTACAGTTAAGTTTTCTCGAGCTCTCAATCTTAACCCCAATAATTTATTATATTGACACTTTTGTCTACCTCTATAAATTCCCAACAAATAGATGTTCACTTATCTACTGGAACACATTCATATTGCCATCTCTCAACATACATACACATGCATAAATACCAAACGGGGGAAAGACAATCCATAAAGCATTTGCAAATCCAACAAATAATCCCACCTCAATTAACGTCTTATCCACATACCGTTTATTAAACATAAAACTACCAATATAAACAAGTGCACCATACATTACTTGCCAATACATGGCTAAACCGACACAACCCACTAATAACGACGAAACACTCTCAGGCCGGATAATGGCCACATTCATTAATATCGATGGAGGTATAGTTGACAATCCATTACCAAAATCAATAAAGAAACCAAATGATTCCTGATTTTGATACGATGGATCATACAATGCATATGTTGACCACATTTCACATAACCAATATTTACTTGTAAATAATTGACGTAATGTTAATGGTTGAGTTAAGTAATCAATACATGCCTCCCATTGATTCTCTGTTGTGTATTCCTCACGTAACTTTTTATAATGACCTTGAATATATGTGATGTTTAATCCTAGGATTATCTCGCATATTGCAATAAAGATATTTAAATTGTTGAAGAATAGTAATGATATTGTTAATACCGATGGAGTTTTTGTGGGTAGATGATAGATACAGAAGGTGGTGGTAATGATAATCCAGAGGGCAATTGCACTACCAACATTGAGGATTGATGTTGTTTGTTGGTCTTCAGCATCATCTACTTCCTTAAGATATTCTTCACATCTATCCAAACCGAATATGACTTCTTCCTCCTCTTCCTCCTCGCTGACGTCTTCTTCTTCGTCGTCATCATCGGCAACCTCACGCATTGAATTTGCCAACTCTTCCACCTCCTGTCGCTTCTGGCCCTTGATACGTATATTGCCACCATGTCCTAGAGCACAGGCTGCATCAATGAAGTACGGATCCCATGTTTTTGATGCACCTTTCACTGGAGAAGATATTGAATTGGATTTGCGTTTGAGATACTTTTGTTTCTCGGCATATGTTAGTTCACCAGGCATCTTTGGTTAATGATTATTAGATGAGTATGGGTACTATTTGATATAGATATTGTTTAGTATGATTAACCGGAGTTGCAATTATCTATTCTTATTGCATGGAGTGCGAGTGTGTGGTGATGAAAAAAAAAATGACGGAATAAAATTATTGAATCGACCAACTACTACGATAACTCCTATTATATAATAAGATAAGGTATAATATCAATGCAGTTCACTGCCACCAGTGTTATGATCACACGCTATGCAGTAGAGAGGCGAGACCAAGTGCATATTTCAAGATATTTCAATTGGTGGTGACATAAAAAGTACCGTGTATCTTTTCATCTTTTTTCTTTGAACTTTTTGTTGTGAGAGGAGATGAGCGAGATCATTGTTCTGTTCTCATATCGAATCATCATGAAACCGTACAACTATGTAGATGTATCTACTTTATATGCACTACTATTATGCTGTGATTCTACATCTGCATTTCTTCTTCATCGTCAACCGCCGCCGACGGTGCTACCTTCACGAGTTTGCATCAACCAAAAAAGATATTCTTAACATCAAATTGCAATACAAAGTAGCAGTAGTACATCTTCTTCATTTGTTTTTTTCGATTACTCAGCTCATTGGTATCCCGTTATATGGTCACAAGATGTACCATTAAATCAACCTATAAGAGTGACATTATTCGATATTGATTATGTATTGGCCAAAACTTCTGTACAGAGTAGCAGTAAAGAAGAAGAGGAGGAGTGTGTATTTTATGCAATGATTGATGAATGTCCTCATAAAAAGGTGGCATTGTCAGAGGGACGGATTACTGATTGTGGTACTTCTGATAAACGATATATTCAGTGTTCATATCATGGTATGTACTGTGGGGTATTGTGCATAATGTGCAGAAAACAAAATTACATATCTTATGTACTCTTGTCTACTATTCACGGTATCTGATTCTCATCTATATTTGCCTCATTATCACTGCCATGCAAATACAATGCAATAGGATGGACGTTTGACGGAAAGAGTGGAAAATGTATGGAGATCCCGCAGACGGTAATATCTCAAGGAAACAAACCTCCTATACAAAAAGAAACAACAAATCAGAAACGTCGTCGAAGGGAAGATGCCACTGCTGTGGCTACCACTGTTGTACAAGGGATGGTATGGCTACAACCAAGTTATACACCCTTGGAGGCACTTGCAGCAATGAATAATGGTACACTTTTACCTCCACCAACAATACCTGAGATGGATATGGAAGGATATAAATCTACATGTGCTGTGAGGGATTTTCCCATCGATTGGACAGTCCTTACAGAGAATATCTTTGATCCAGGAAAGACTGCGTTTGTATTTTATCATGAGTATCCGTGTTTTCAATATGAAGGCTTGGTCATTTGGCTACTTTGCTAACCCACATGTACTAACAGATGCTATGTTTACCTCTCTTCGTCTTCGTAAACTGTGCACGCGCATCTTCCAGATCATGGTTACTTTGCACATTCTTCCAGCGGGGCGGCAAAGGGATTTGATTGGTATTCGGCAGATGGAAGTAAGAATGTAATGACAGTTGATGAAGAGTTTAGTAACGGTGGGTGGAAGATTACGAGCTCAGTCAATGCTGTTGAAAAGTTGATTGAATACAACCGTGATGTCAGAAGTAGTGATGACAAGAAAGCACGGAAACGAGATACAAAGAAGAAATCAGCAAAACAATCTCCGAAATTGGCAACATCAACATACACAGCTCCATCGTTGATATCGTTAGGCCGACGTGAAAACTCAACATCTCCTTCAAACTTTGTCACAGCCTTCTGGATCTGTCCAGTAGGAGCAGGTAGAAGTCGATTCATGAGTGCTGCCGTGGGAAAGACACCATTCTCTATACCCCGATGGATGGTGCATATTAATCTAAACAACTTTTTAGATCAGGACACCTTTTTGTTGCTAGGACAGCACAGACAGGTATTGAAGAGGGAGGCAGAAGGGTACCTACAAATAAAAGATGACGAAACAACCAACAGTAATGATGTTAGGAAATCAACATATGTGTACCGCAGTCCTTCAGAGAAGCTGCCGGTACGCCTTGGCCAATTCTTCGATGCAACACTTGCTCGTGTGCCAAATCGACGAGAGGGAGTCTTGGCATGGTATAATAAGAATGTATACAACCACAAACTACTCGAGCCGTGGCCCCAGCGTGAACAGGTATTGGATAGATATGAACAACATACAAAGGTCTGTCCCGATTCAATGGATGTACTGAGGCGGTGTGATCAGGTCATAAAAACTAGCAAGGTAATAGGATTTGCATTGCTTTTCATGAGAATGATATTGACATCATCTGGAGCACTTTCCATGCCAACCTCAAGAATATCAATCATTTCAGGAATTCAACAAGGAGTGTCTCGATTTGCTACAGCTTTGATGCAGAACAAACTATTCTATTCAATTCTTGGACTTGCATATCTTTTACACACTGTTGCCTCGCGTATAAAGAAAGAGTTCTTTTTCAAGTTTAATGATGAGCTGCATCGTTCGGATATCAAGTATATTGCAAAGAACTGGAAGGACTTATAGTGAGTAATGTAGAGCAGTATAGAATATACGACAGTTATTGTTTATTTTGTTAGATGTACACAAAGTCTTTCCCCCTCCTCTCCCATGCATGGACGGCACACTAACACTGTCGGGCACGCTTTTGCACGCTTTTTAAAACGGACTCAGGTATTTCAAAGACATCTTCCGGTAAATCAATCTGCTGCCCCCCGCCACTGCCACGAGCTGCACTGGTTTCTCTTCCCATTGCTTGTAGTCTATTTTCATACTCTTGCATTCGATTTTCATACTGAGTAAACTTCTTTTCCATCTGTTTCAATTTCCTGTCTTGCTTCTTCTCACGTTCAGCAGCCTCTTTACGCTCTAGAAGAATATCATCCTGGTTCCCCTTCGTTGGAAGCCTAATTGAAAGTGATTTGAATACCACTTCTTCAATATCTTCATCACTCACATCATCAGGAAGTGGCCATTCCTCGGAGTCCTCACTGAGCGGCGGGATTGGTCCAAACGATAGGTTAATTTCGAAGCTCTTCCAATGAATATCTGTGCCAGAAAGTGGATGAGTGTATATGAGATCCTGGTATGTATCACCCGTACCTGACATATAATCAATATCATTATCAGTATCTCCAACACGAGCAACTTTTATCCCATTCACACGAACCTCGGCATCTAGTGCCCCACTAATGGGGCACTTCGCGTTTGTACTACTCAGATCAAGATCAAAATTAAAAGCCGTTCCTACATATAGAAACCCATCACATACAGCCTTGTGAATCATCCCTTGTGCATATACGGGGGATCCCCCTCGTCCAGTAATCTCAATACACCCTCCTCTCTTAGCAGATTGAAGGGCAGACGAACGAAACCTAGCCTCAGTTTCTTCCAACTTTTCCTCATATTTCCTTTCCATATCTTCCAACTTCTTATCATACTTCAATTCCATATGCTGCAATTTCACATTAGTATCCGATAAATGACCTTTGGCATTGTGTTGGCATCCAACCACATCACATTCAATAATTTTGTATAGACATGTACTGTCATGCTGATCGATACCGTCTACGCGACCTGTCCAATCACATTCAGTGGAATTTGGACAACGTACTTGTAATGCATCAATAATCTCCCTTACAACATAATTTGGATTGGAGCTCGTAATGGTAGCACGGCAATTGGGACAACTTTTCCTGATCCTCGCTATACCTCCAGTGTTAATCCTCCTATTACGTAATGATTTGACACATCCATCACAAAATGTATGTCCGCAGTTTAATGATGATGCCTCTTTCAATACATCATGACATACTGCGCATATACAGGAGGCGGATGGTTCCGTGGAGAAGATGTCTATTTCAAATCCCATCTCTTTGGTTTGTTTTGTATATCTTTCTTTACACAATCGATATCCAGACTACCATTAATCGATTTAGATATATAAACTGATCTAATCAACTATACGCACAGCACTATTTCCTCCAATCGATAGCCATTAATAACTGTTAGGCAACAATGCTTTTACTTTTGATACAATATCGTACTCAATTCTTCTTACACTCTCATAGGATACCAAGGATACATAACGATTTATTTCAGCAAATTTGCATTATACCATATTGCTTGATAGATGCTTGCAATAGTTGATCATTGGAATCAATTATTGCACAGTTGAAGAGCTTTTGTGAAGGGTATTGTGCTTGGAACTGTGCAAATCGGTATATAATTAAGCAAGTTGTAATTCTGGGAAAGATCTTCTAGTACCACAAATTATTGGTCGGCATACATATCTTAGGTACTATTGTGTAATATACAATATCATGCCACCAAAGCAAACGACAAAAGCAAAAGATACACAACCACTCCTAACAAGTACATCTGTGGCAGCCTCCTTATCTCCGCCTCGATTTCCACCCCATGACAGTAACCTACGTCAATTATACAAGACAAATTTACATCCCCATCTTCCAACATCACTTTCAATACCAGATCAACTAACCCGATTCCTAGGGACTATATTACCACTTGATACACAACATTCATTTCGAGACAATGGATACTTTAGAGCAGTTGCCGATACAGCTGTGAAATTGACGTGTCCATCATTAGGTATACGACATTGGACGGAATGTAAAGAGTTTATAGAATTGAGTAGAATACAATCACAAACCAACAATGGAAAGGATATAGAAGATAAGAATAACAATAGTAAGAGGAAAAGAAGAAGACGATGGACTCGAAGAAAGATTGCATATGGAGATCATTCAATGCAATACATTGATCTATTTCTACCAACATCTGATGTAGAATCTAACACAACAAAGAAATCTTATAGTAGAATACCAATTAGAGGAACAATCTTCTTTGTACACGGTGGAGCATGGGGCAGTGGTCATCCCTGGATGTATAGACTTGTAGCTCCTACATTTCTCAAAATGAACTTTGCAGTATGTATTGTCGGGTATAGAACATATCCTGATGCAAAAGATATCATTGAAGATCAAACGAAGGATGTTCAATTAGCTTGGGAAACGTGTGGATATGTTTTGAATGAGTTGGTAGTACCTATATCAAGTAAGGAGTGGGTTGGAAACGTGGTAATGGGACATAGTTCTGGGGCTCATGTTGGTCTATTGATGCTAGTTGAATGGGTTGGTGATCAAATGAAGAAGGGGAGCAAGAATAGCAAAAGTTCTCCATCCAAACAACAACAATATCCATGGATTCCAAACTACTTTATTGGCTTATCAGGACCATATGATATATCATATCATTTTGATTATGAGGGTGGAAGAGGAGTTGAACAGATATCTCCATTGAAACCTATCTGTGGTCATACTCGAGAGAACTTTAATAGAGCTAGTCCTGTAAAGAGGTTATTGGCATTACTTCCTAAGCAGACAGATGATTCAAGACGATCAGGTAGTACAATTCAACAACTTATGCCACCAATCCTATTAATGCATGGCATAGAAGATACTGTGGTTCCTTTTACCGCCACTTCAGATGCAGGGCGACAATTACGAAGCTTTGGACTTCGCTGTGATGAGATATACTTGAGCGAGACTGGTCATCAGGATGTCATAATGCATGTGATGCTTGGAGGGAAGGCCAAGGACTTGACACTAGATTGGCTATTCAATTACTGTGATGAGAGTGGGGAAGAATTGCAGGCAACTCATATCTTAAGTAGGCTGTAATATAAGTATCCTATCTTTCATAAAGATCGTGATCACAAAAGTATACTTAAACTTTATACACAACTTTACAATCTACTTAATGTTGAGCAATGGTATTATCATATTGCCCAATAAAGCGCCACAGAAGCCTCCAAGGAAAGAGTTTGTGAAACTTTGCTTCTGGCTCATTCCGCCGCCCTGTTGCATATTGTTGTTGTTGTTTCCTGAACCGAACGTACTTCCGGTGTTTCCTGAGCCAAATGTAGAACCAGAACCTCCTGATCCGAAAGAACTAGAACTGCCAGATCCAAACGTACTGCCGCCAGAACCGAATGAACTATTTCCTGACTGGTTGTTATTACTGTTCTTGTTGCCTCCGAATCCTCCAAATCTTAGACGATGAGAAAAGAACATGCATGATTAATGAGAAGACAGAGTAGGAATACGAAGATAGATCTTCATTATGTAGCTAATCATAAACACTTACCCTCCTCCGCCTCCGAAAGTGCTGCTACCCGATTGTGCTGTATTTGATCCTCCTTGGCCACCGAAGCCACTGAAGAATAGAAGGGGGTAATGAGTGATAGAGTGAGCACAAGAGATATAATTTATACAATTCATCCAGATTCATCTCAAAGTCTTGAATTCAATTGATAGTCTATCTCATTCGTTCAAGGCACATAGAAAGAATAGAATAACTTACCCTCCACCAAAGCTTGGTGTCCCACCAGATTGTGCTCCGCTGCCAAAGGCTCTATGTAAGGAAAGAACAATGAATGTAAGCAAAAAGATATACGGAGTAATACAATCTAAATACAGCCGGCTAGATGACTCACCCACTACCACCGCCAAAGCTCGGTGTTCCGCCCGATTGTTGCTTATTACCACCTCCAAATCCCCTTCAGTCAAAATTGAAGTAGTTCATATCATGTGAGCATTTTTTTTTTAAAGATTAACATTTATATCATACAATATATTTCTCTCAGTTGTTGCAATACTCACCCTCCACCGAACGACGGCGTGCCACCAGCACCTTTATTTGCCCCGCCAAATGCACCGCCACCCCTATATAGACAAACGGTAGCAAGTGTCAGTAATTACACAAAACAGAGGCATATACCTCCATACTCTCATTTCCTCCGATCATTTTTAAATAACGCATATCTTGATCAAACTTACCCGAACGCTCCACCGCCTCCTCCAAAGCTTGGTGTCCCACCAGATTGTTTAGCTTGTCCACCAAAAGTACTAAGGATGAACAGCAGGTGAGTAAGCAAAGGGATACATATCAAAAGCAAGAACAATATCGTGAAAAAATCTTTCAGCTTGATGTTCTTCCTCTCCTATTCACGACTTCTCCTCTTTTAATGCCCACACAGACAATAGCAATTGTTTCACAAGATAGTCTCTTTGATCATCTTATGGGTTCTTATGATACTTAATCATATCTATCAAACAGTAGATTGATACCAATTCTCAATCACAAATCTAACTTCAATTTCTTACACACAAATGTCCATTCATTAAAAGCAATAAAATAAAGGATATAACTACTCACCCACCGCCTCCTCCGAAGCTCGGTGTCCCACCCGATTGTTGTCCAAAACCCCTTGTGTAAATTATAGAAGAAGTAGTGCATAACATGTGAGTATTTTTTTGCAAGATGGACATTTCATACGAACTTTCTCCGAGTTGAACAGCATCAATGCTCACTCATAACAAAAACACTACACAAACAACTCACCCTCCAGCGGGAGGCTGTCCAAATCCCCCCCCAGCAGGAGATTTACCAAATCCCGATTGAGATTGTTGTCCAAACCCACCCCCTTGTGGAGATTTACCAAATCCTGATTGAGATTGTTGCTGTTGTCCAAATCCACCGCCCTGTGGTGATTTGCCACCAAAGGATGTAGACCCACCAAAGCTTGGAGTTCCACCTGCCCCGTTACCGCCTTGTTGGCCACCAAAAGCTGGAGGCGCACCCAATTGATATAACTTAGTTTGCTTGTTGCGTTGTGATGTGTTACTGCTTCTTCTAGAACCTAATAATTGCATACTACTACTACTACTGCTTGCTGCACCCTTTAATACTGAGGCATATCTCATATTACTATTACTATTATTGTTTGATGTAGTTGATAAGGATGAGACATATATTGGATAGTTCTGTTGCAATAAGAGTATGATTAGAAGACTATACATTATTGTCGTTGCAAATTGTGATGTTGGAGTATAAGTTGTTTGTCGGCGTCGTTGTTGAACAGATGATATCTCTTGTGGTATGATCATATTTTTGTCTTTATACATATCAATACTTTTTGATAATATACCACTCATACTATTAGTGTTGCTATGTATCAAATACCGTGATCATGCACCGAGGAACGTTGCAAACTTCACTCTAATTTTGTCTGAAATTTTGATGTTGGTGAAATGCTTACTGCGACTAATTATAAATCGACACCAAATTAAAGGGGGTGTAAACCACAACTAATAGACGGTGTACTCGGTATGTTAATGGTCAACCAATATTCAATCACCAACAATATGATAACAATCAATCTGCTTTTGATGACAGCAACATTTTGCAATTTACAATTCTTAAAGGATATCCAATATAGAGTTTTTAGCAACATGAAAACCGCTTCTTTGCAAGCAATTTACATCTGGCAAAATAGGATGAAGTATGTATTGCCATTGAATTGATTGCTACAGAGATTAGAAGGCATTATTATATACTGTCAACAAATACACCATTAGCAATAGTCTCGGGATAGTGACGGCATATTGTCAATTTAGAGACAGGATTATAACTTAAAAGGATACCACCACACCCACCAACATCAAAACTGATATTTTATTGCTTGAACTATTGATTGGTATTAGAAGAGATTAGAAGGCAATTCATACTGCGGAATATCTTATTAAAGGCTCTCTCGATTGGTAACAGTCTTGGTGTGTGTAGGTGACGACGCTAAACATTGAGTAAGGAAAGGATACCACCACCACACAACATCAAATCAATATTGCAATTTCAATATAAACAACAAACAAACAGTACAATGTCAGATAGTAAGAATCTACAAGCAACAAAACTCCGTCGTCCAATAAATACAACAACCACAAATTCACGTCAACGTCCCTCCAACTTAGACATAATAGACGATGCCTGGGCAGCAGATAAACTATCCGATGATGAACTATCCTTAACAAAGGGAGAGGCAGCAATAACATCAATATTAGATGATGAAGGTGAATTAGATGATGGTATAGTTACTACGGCCAATAGTGGTAGTGCGGCTACTGGTGCATTAGAACGACGACGGAAGGAGGAGGGACGATGGAATGACTTAGGACTTGATTTATTTGAAAAAAGTTTAACCCAAACCATTCCACAAGACCACCCCGGTACACAAGGTGGTGGTGGTTAGTATTATCACATTGATAAGTATTGGGGTGTATGTTAATAATGGTGGCGGTGGTGGAACGGGTGCATAAGGTGGTGAGAGTGGTTAGCTTAATTGATAATATTGGGATGCATGTATATTGCTGTACAGTAAATCTAAGAACAAGAGAATGATTGAAAAGAACCCTAATGCAGTACTTATTTACATGTTTAATTTACACGTTACAATACTTATGTTCATTCTTTTTCAGATATTAACATTGGAAGGTCCTGTTGGATTGTTTTACATCCTGGGAGGCTACACCACTTCGTTGTTGATGCATCATCTTCTTGTGTCTAGCATACCTATCCCTCGCTGAGGCTCGTGCACTGGCATTACTAGCAGATACCTTGGGCTTAGTCTCTTGCTTAGGCTCCTCTGTGGGCGGTGGAGATGCTTGAGGTGCTGGAGACTGAGCAGCAGCTTTTGTTGGTGATGTGTTACTACTATTTCGGAAGTGCCGACTTCTTGCCCTTTCTCTTCTTGCTGACATAATCTCACGTCTTGATTGCCTCTGTGATGGCTTCATAGTTTCACGACCACGTCCAGTAGGACCATCTACTTCAGACTCATGTGATCGAACAGGAGCAACGTCTTCTACGACTTTTTGATTCTGTTGCATCATTGCCTGTCTTGCAGCTTCTGCGGCTTCTTCCTCTCGTCGCCGTTGCATATCCAACTGTTCGGCCTGTAATCGTCGAGCCTCTGCTTCGGCAGCGACCCTCTCCTGTTCTAATCTTTCTTCTTGCTCACGCCACTTGGCCTCGGCAGCCTGTTCTGCCATGATTCTCTCCTGTTCAATTCGCTCTCTTTCATGTCTTTCATCTTCGGCCAGTTGCTTTGCACGTTCCTCCTCTGCTGCAATGGCCTTGGCTCTGGCATCAGCAGATGCATTACTTGGACTATTGTTTGAACCTTTTGATGATTCATCATCAGGGTATCTTGGTGTAACTTTTGCCGGACCACCACCAAATCTGGCTGATGATCGTTGCATGTCGGAAAGGACGTTGCTCATGTTTGGTTGATGAGAAGAAGCTCTTGGAAAAGAAGGACTTGTCTTCTTGACTGGGTGATTCTCTTGAATTGCTTTCAACTTTTCGTTCCTTGGAGTACCCTTCTCGATCTCTTTATTATCCTTCTTCTCTCCTCGTTTCTGGAATAGAAGAAGAGTTCAAGAAAATGAGTTAGTAAGAAGGTTAGACATTCACGAGTAGTACAGTATATATAAAGACTTATACATACCTTGACCTTTTCATTCTTCTCAACGTCAGCTCGTGCGGCATTAAATGATCTGCAGAAGGTGGTTATAATCTCAAACATTTCATGAGGCTGAATCTTTGAATCATCACTTTCACCGAAGTACTCCTTTACACTCTCAAACTTCTCCTTTGCAGTGTCTACACGTTCACGGAGCTGAGAAACCTTGCGTATAGCGCTTAGAGCAAACATACCAATCTTGGTTGATCGTAGAAGAGAAACTTCATCTTCCAGCGACATAGACTCAACACTCAGATCGTCAGAATCATTATCCATATCAGTTGATTTGGACTTATTTGGTAGCTGATACACAACCTTGTTTGCCTTGGCCTCATGCAATGAGAGCTTACGAACATTCTCCAGCTGTGTCTCAACCTCTTCTAATTCTCCAACACATTGATCCCAATAGATTTTGTCCGCCTTAGAAACAGTTGGAAGGTCCTCTTTAAAGTCTAACAACTCCTCACTATTCCTCTGCACAACAAGTACAACATAGTGTAAGAATGTTGTCTTATTATCAAATGCCTTGGCCTGATTCAACTTGAGTAGAGACTTAATCGAGAAGGCTCCAGCCTTGCGTTTTTGTGTGTTACCCGCTGTGTTGAGACGATTGCCAATGTTAAGCACAATACCAAAGAGCTTCCGTAATCGGACAGAGTTGAGTAACTCGTCACATGCCTTCTCTATACAATATACATCTTTTGCCAAATCATGAATACACCCACGAAATTGCAACTTGAATAACAAGGCTCGAAGCTTCCGTTTCGACTGCTTCACTGTCATCATGGCTACCATGAACTTTTCACATTCACATAACCTTTCAAAGTTCTTAGCGGCTGATTCTCCATTCTTACTAGCCTTCATATAATCCCGAAGTGACTTTCGTTCAGCAAGTGTTGGCATATATTCGATAATACCTTGAGCTTGGTTGGCAGTCATGACTGTCTCATCAATCCTATCAACAGCCTGTGCCATATCATCGTAACTTATCCGTAGCCTAGCCAATATAATACCACCATTATTTGCTCTCTTGGGATCGATAACCTGTACTACATTCTTATTCGAGCTTGTATTCCCTCCTCCGCCAGTAGCACCGGCACCGCTCGTCAATTTGAGCTCTGCTTGGAATAGATTTGTAAATTCCTTTTCATCAATTTCAATCTTATCAATTTCAGTATCCTCCTCGACCATTGCCCAGACACTATTCGAATTAACCTTCGTATCTTCCAATGTTTCCCAATGCAATCTAGTACGACGATGTGTATCCTTCTGCCGTTGTTGTTTCCTTGATGTCGTCGATGATGATGAGGCACCATTATTCGAGGATGAGTTTGCCGGTAAATTATGATTACCATCCATAACTGATGAGTCGACTCCATCACGTTCCATGGCATTCTTAACAGCACCCATGGGCAATCCCAATTTGAGCATTTTGAAGTATTTTGCATAGGCTGGATCATTCTTCAAGGGTACACCCTGCTGCTCTTCTCTGGGCAGTGGAGCTGGAAGGTTGTGATCACCATCCATGACACTCGCGTCAAGTCCATCACGAGTCATTGCATGTTGAACTGCAGGCAAGGGCATTCCTACCTTGAGCATCTTGAAGTACTTTTCATACTTTGGATCATTCTTCAATGAAGGCCTATTGTCGCCACTAGTCTGTGGCGGCGGTGGAACACCACCACGATTGGCAAGCATGGCCGATAGAGCATTCCTTGGATTAACCTGCTGTTCATCATTATCTTCGTCATCATCAACCTCCTTCGCCGCTCGTGGCGCCACAGAAGACTCGGTAGTATTAGCACGTTTATTCAACATTGCCATGAGTGCACCTCGTGGGTCTTTCTCTTCATCAACCTTCTTGTCTTCTTGAGGTGTTTGCTGTTCACCACCACAACGTTGTTTCAATAACATGGCATTCAAGGCACTCTTTGCATCATTATTAGTACTACTACTCCGATCTATTGATGCTGGTGATGGCGTCTTCTTCAAATTATCACGCCATGAAGTAGATCCGCCCCCGCTACTAGTCGTACTCGTCGGAGCTGATGCAGATGATGATAAACGTGCCAAACTATTCGATTTGTTAGTTGCAATACGTTCTCGTATTAAGGTGGCAACATCCTTGGTTGGTGGTGGTTGTTCATCCGATTGGTTAGTATTCTCCTCCTCCTCTTGCTGTTGCTGACGGAGTAACTCTTGTTTTTCACGATATGTCAATTTCTTCTTTTGTGGTGGAATAAAAACTTCCTCCTCTTCTTCTACATTAACCACTTCGTTGGATGTATCATCTTTATCATTTGTTACCACCACCCCAGAAATCACCCTTTCCGGAGTAGAAGTCTTTCGTAACTTAATCTGTCCCAAAAATGGATGTTGTGAAGTAGTAGAAGACGATGCTTCTTCCACCTCATTTTCTTCAGTAACATTGTTGGCTTGTTGACTACTGTTTGAATCTGTTGTATCCTTCTTAAACGATGAAGAGGAGGATGGCGGTGGTATAGGTGGCTTAGTCTTACGCAATTTGACTGCAAATGGATTATCATTCTGTTGCTGTTGACTTTGAGTAGGAGAAGACATGGCAGCCGATGAAGGAGGTAATCTTCTTGAAACCATGTCTTTTTGTCGAAATGGTGAATTACTAACACTATTAGTTGTTGATGATGATAACTCGTTCTTACTTGATGATGACTGTTTTGCAATTGCAGCTGATGATTGATAAACAATCCTAGATTTTCGTACCGTCGTTGTTGGTGAATCTTCCTCTCCTTTTCCTAACTGTTGTCTAGTAGTAGTAGCAGGCTGTGAAGTACCATGCTCTTCCGGTATACTATTATACGAAGATTCACCTCCAGGTCGTATTATCTTCTTACTCTTGTGGAATGTACTACCCATTTTTTCTGCATCCTTGAATATATTACCAGTCGTTGTCTGTTGTGCATTATTATTCTTGTTAAAGGAATGATTACTACCAATATCATCACATGTTAAGGAGGATGATTCGGAATATTGCTCTACTGATATTACTGGTGATATTGTATGTTGCTGTTGTTGTACATTGTTGCTTGAGCTTGATGATAATGGTGAAGTTAAGGTCCCGTTAGTTGGTTGTACTGCCGCCGATGAAGGTGGTGTAGGTGTATCAATTGTCATTGACTTGGTACTAACTGTAATTTGTGGACTTGTACGTCCTCCTCCTGTTCCTGAACTGCCACTCCGTTTCATTAATTTTATGGCTGAGTTATTTGCAGCCTGCCTAGGGCTGTTATTACTTCGACTAGTTACACTACCTCCCCGACTACTACCCACTGAACCACTATCAAATGCAAAATCATTTACATCTAATCCATTAATTTCAGATGGTATTACAATGTTAACCTCCTCAATTTGCTGCTGTTGTTGTTTAGCAGTGATATTAGTGCGTTGTTGCATCCTTTGTCTCATTCGACTTCTTGCTGAGTTATTATTACTACCTGAAGAGGGGGCTGGTATTCGAACTGATGATGGTTGAGAATTGCCCAGACTATTCCGTCCTGTGCTATTAGTTCGTTGTTGTTGAGTACCACTACTGCCGAGACTATGCCGAGCGGCACGCCGTCGAGCCGCGACACTATTGGTGTTGGATGTGTTACTTGACACACTAACATTATCATCCTCTCTACCCCTATCTCTTACCCTGCTATTGTTGGACTGGGAGCGTTGATTAACAAATGAATCTAACGATCTACGCCCCCCAGAATTGGATGAAGATTGTCGTGACGTTGGATATTGCTGATGCTGTGTTGGATGACTATTATCACTACCACTGCCATATTTATCATTATACGATGCACCTCGTTCTAAATAGCCACTTAATCCAGTACCACCACCCTCCCTTCCTCCACTATTAAAACTACCACTTCCTCGTTCAAAGTAACTATTAGATTGATTAAATCCACTAATATTAGAAAATACACTACCACATTCACTAACATCATCTCTATAACCACCACCGTCGCTATTACTAAAGGTACTCTCTTTGGATAAGGTGTATGCATTTGCTAATGATTGTGTCCGTTCTGCCACCTGTTTAGTTTAATTTGTCAAATTGTGTTAGTACAGCACAATAATACAAAAAGCGCACCCAAAAATACAGAGAAATATATATATAAGAATAATAGATTTATAATATTGAACCACGTTACCTTTCGAACAGTAGATCTTGATCTAATACAACTCTGTTGATCTGTATATAGTTTATTCCGTCCTGCCCTTCCTCTTTGTTGCTGTTGTGTAGTAGTAGTATTTTGTTGGGTAGTGTTGTTTATATTGTTTGTGTTATTATAATTGGAGTGATTTTGCTGTATTTCATACTGCTGCTGTTGTTGTTGAGTTGGTTGATTAATATAGTTGTTAGATTGGTTTGCATAATTAGTAGACTGAGTTGAATACTGCTGTTGAGAGTGCTGCCGTCCTCTCTGCTGGTAACCCTGAGTGGAGTTATTATTATTATATTGTTGCTGCTGCTGTTGTTGTCGGATATAATGCTGATTTTGTTTCCGTTGATTATATTGCTGTTGGAAACCCCATTCTCCATCGCTACCTCCTTGCTGCTGCTGCTGAGGTTGCTGTTGAGTATGCTGTGGAGTATTAAATCCCCATTCTTCAGTTCTATTATACTCTCTTTCCCTACCACCTACACCATAATGTTGTTGCTGCTGACCAGTATTAGTATTATTATTATTAAACTTCATCTCATCAATAACATGAGCATAATTATTATGTTTCATTCTACTTATTTGTGACATGTTCGATGGTGATAGTGGATTATTATTATTATCATTCATATCTATACCATTATTGGTGTTGGTATTTTGTTGTTGAGACTGCATAAAGTTTTCAAATTTAGATTTGTTATTATTGTTGTGGTTAGTACCATTATGTTGTTGTTGGTAGTTACCACCCCTCATCGTTTGATTTAGTTGATTAAACATACATAATAATAGACGTATTAATATTTATTTATTGTATATATATATATATCCTTCCTCCGCTAACAACACCATAACGACTCATTGCAATCCGATTTTTTGCCACCAAGCGAGAAAATGAAAAGGTCAAGGATACCGCAGAAAAGTCCTCTCTACTACTCTAGTACACCTCGATCTATCACCTCCTCGGCTCTCGCTCACACACGAAGCCACTCTCTAGGATGCATGGTGTACATTCACTTCTTACAATAACACAGTAGCAATAGTAAGGAAGTGATCCGAAATATGGGAAGGCACAACTTAAGTTATTGGTAGAGAGAACCCCCGGCTCAGAGACAGAATCTTATTATGTGAATCAGTCAATCGGCAATATCACTCCTAGCCATGTCAAGATGAATAATGGACCAATTTCTATAGATATTTAGATCGAATAAATGGGGCTCTAATGTCATTTAATTGTCATTATCCTCCAATGTTAGCGAACATCTCATCCCCTAAATTATACCAACTTGAAAAAAGGTAAATCTCTTCTCAAGACCTAGCCGATAAACCCCCCAAATACCTCTTTCATGATTCATTATCATCATCATTTATGAAAGCTGACCACAAGAAGCAATCATAACAGGAGACTTGGTAGCACCACTGCTAGATCCAACACCCTCAACGGTACGAACGACATCCATACCCTCGACGACGGAACCGAAGACGCAATGCTTACCATCTAACCAGGCGGTATCGGCAGTACAAAGGAAGAATTGACTTCCGTTGGTGTTTGGGCCTGGAAGATGCGCGTTTAACAGTTTACGAAGTTAGAGAGAGATGGTATTAACTTCTGTTAGTACATGTGGTTTGCAAAGGCAATTAAGTAAAGGAGTAGTGAACTTGTCAATACTCCAGAAAACACGAATTCATATGACAAAGCAATGCTAACGCGGACTTCCCAGCGTTGGCCATACTATATTGATTAAGATGAAATGAGTTCGTTTGTGTGAGTACATGATATATAAGTGTATTGCAACAATATACGAGATACTATTTAAATGAAAGTCCTTACCTCAAGATTCCTGGACCGGTATGCTTCAAAGTAAAGTTCTCATCGGCAAACTTGTTTCCGTAGATTGACTTTCCTCCGGTACCTAAGTAATTCATTTATTGAAACATTACATGAGATTCTACCGAACTAAATCAAAGGCAGACACAAGATATGAACAAACATCAAGAAGCAAACTAAAACTTACCGTTGTGGTTGGTAAAGTCACCACCTTGGCACATAAATCCAGGAATGACACGGTGGAATGATGATCCAGCGAATCCGAATCCCTTCTCGCCTGTATTGAATAAGATTGAATTGGTATAAAGAATGATGTAAGTATTTTTGTTTTTCATTAAAAATCGAATAGAGAATCTAGAATGGACCATCGCCACCCACCACAACTGAATACATTGCAGTTTAGTACACTTTAACTTTAATGATATTCTTCTTTAAATACACCAACACCACACAAACGCAACCCTTCTCATAATAATATCTTTTATATTATTAACAAACAACAAAAAGATACGTACCAGTACACAAACAACGGAAGTTCTCGGCAGTCTTAGGAACAACATCGGCACGTAATTCCATAACAACACGTCCAGCGGGTTTGCCCCCTATGGTAATATCAAAGTAACACTTGGGATTAGACCTGTGACGGATATTAGATATTAAAGATATGATAAAAGATATTTGTTTGTGTGAGATGATATCAAATTTTGAAATTGAGGCAAGAGAGAATAAAGACTGCCGCCCGTGTATCATTCGAAGTAGATGTGCAACAATAGCAATGCATTAAAAACCCCATAGGATATCTAGCTCCTATTCCACCACTCGTGCACTGGGGATTGATCAGCCTGTGTCAGGCACAAAAATAAATGATGGTACCAAGTTTGTGCTCTCCTCGGTCCTACAGAGTCAACCACCGCCTACACCTTCATCATCCCCCCTATATTATGTAGAACTTCTTCCCTCGCCTCTGCCGTCGACTACTTACATGATTAGATAAGATATAGTTGACGCTAAAGTTAAATTATGTGGTGGAGATTAGCAAAAGATTTGCTGATTTGCAACTCCGAATAAGATTAAAATTTGGCTACACAACCAACTCAATGCATAGGTCAGAGAAGCCGCTTATTATTGCAAAAGTTTTCTACTATCGGCCCCAATACAACAACAATCCAGTCAATATCAATAACACATTAACAAAGATTTACACTGTTTGCGATACATCGGGATCTCCTTTGCAATCTACTATATTATCTTTAGGTACAAAATAACAATCTATAACAATCATGGCTGATCTACTCACCTCAATGAAAAGCGCATCAAAGCGCTTCGTCGACACTGTACAAGATGCCGGTGCAAAAACAATGCTTAAAACCGACATAGCATTCCTCGAACGTGATATTAAATCTAAAAAACAAGAATTTGGTATAGAAGTATATGATATAATTAATCAATCCAAAGCTAATTCAACACCTGATTCAGAAACTATGAAACAAGTTTTAGAAAGTTATGAAAAGTATCAGAGTCAGATAAATGAATTTGAAACAAAGGTTAATTCAAAGAAGGATGAAATGGAAGGACAGCAGCAGAATACCGCCTCCTAATCGTAATTGATATTGGGATACGTTATAGGGTTGATTTAATATTTAGGAATTGCAACCTAGTTCGTTTTGTCCGGTAGTTATTAGGAATGTATAGATAGTATTGGATCAGCATAATTTGGCTATAAAGTTAAGGGGGGATAATCAGCAAGTACTTAAAGGGGGTAGTAATACGTGCACTTTACAATTAGTGATCATATTATGGGTTGAATGTTTAGATGTTATGGTTATGTTTATTGGATGGGAAGTTGCGGGATATGTATACGGGAACAGTTTGTACGGCGGCGGCGATATTTGTTAGTCTAGATAGGTTAGTATGAGAGTATGCATTAGATAACTAATACTTTAGTCTTCTACTTACTTTTAGACACAATAGCACATACTATCCTAGTGAATCCAACACACATAACTTATTCAGCCAGTCTAATCCAACATCATCCATCACATTCATACTTGTTCAACAGTCTAATCCAAGCTCTGGAACTACCCCGTCCTTGTATTGCCAGTTGATAGAGTTGTTGCCGCCGTGATAATTGTGGATTTAGATGTATCCGTGTATCAAAAGAGTACGTGGGAACGTTTGAAGAGAAATAGAAGAAAGGCGCTCAAGACAACACGCGGTCTATTTTTCACCCCAAGCCCATGTGAGTACCGCATGTATACAATGATACCCAAAGGTAATATTATATATAGAAACTTTTTACTGTTGAGTGTACCAAAGAATAATTTATTACACTTCTTACTCTAATTCTAACTCGATAAACTTTTGCTTTTGAAGATAGCGCAAAAAAGGCGGACTAAAAATTGTACTATGAAGCAAAGCAATGATCAACCAATGCAACATTGAGCCCGCGGTCTAACTTCTTATCATTAAAGATCAATATAAGCCGTTATTGCAATTATTAGTTGTTGAAGTGAACATAACATTTACAAAACATAAACCAGCCATAGTTCATCGAGTCGGGAAATATATTGCAAAGACGACAAACAAATTAATCATATAAATCATCATCAATAACCAATACAATAGACAAAAGCAAAAACAATGAAGACTCGAGTAGATAACATCTTCCGTAAACCCCTAACATATAAAAGTTCATCACCAACTTCAATCTTTCGTCGTCATAACAATAATAATCAACAACAACAGCAGCCATCGAACAGTAGTAGTGAGAGTGAAAGTTATGTAATATCATGTCCGGCTACTCCAAAGCCAACTACTGATGATCAACAACAGCAGCAGCAGCAGTGGCCACCACATCAATTGTCAAACAGTATCGAGGTCGGCGGTGCCGTTAACAACAAGTCCACTACCCTAAGTAGTTCACAGTCACCAACGACTCCAAACAAACTAGACAGATGTAATCCCCTACCAACCCAAGAGACTTCAAATAGTTTCAACGTACAGTCTATATTCGGTACCACAGACAGTTTCAATATCGATAAGTCGTCGACACCAGATAGGTCACCACTAAGCTCATCAAAACGTAGTAGTCTACGTTCATTATCCAACAGTTCCAAATCACCAAAACAGGGCACACCTGGCAAAGGTAACAACAGTAGTAGCAGAATTAAAAAGCTTAAACCACCATCATACTATAAACTACAATTCTCCAAATCACAAGATAAAGCCTCCTTAACCTCGGGAGATGATTCATCAATCCAAATTGATGATGAGCATAACTTACAAATACGATTGGCAACTACTAACGACTGTTGTGATAGTACAGTTGGTGAGTCATCTAGAAGTGTGAAGGAGGGTAGGGAACGGATTAAGATTAGTAGAGCCTCGCCTATCTGCGAGGACACTGAAGGCTCAGCAGGTGAAGGGGAGAATGAAGAGGGAATTGAATATGATGCATTGAACAATGTAGTAATCACACCTGACTTTGGCACCAACTCCTCCACTACTACTGCAGCAGGTGGAGAAGGAAGAGACAAGATGAAACACAAGTGGACTGTGAATTCACAAGGTCAAATTATCATCGTCCCGCCAAGTCCGACACATCTAGCCAGTGAACAGTTGATTACTAAGAAGGCACGACATCATTCACCTGTTAAGGAGATGAATCTTATACCCAAGGCTACACCTTTTACTGATGTTGAGCAGCCGGCCACTACTGCCGCCACTACCATGGCGAGCAGTATAAATCAACCAATACTAATGACAGTATCCAATGATTCATCATCAAACGACTCGTTCATATCATCTGGAGAAGAGGAGACACTCGAGGGTACGACATTCCTAACTCCCTTACCCGCCGCGGGATCTGCTGGATCATCGAATCTAGAAAGTCCACCAAGAATGACTAGACATTCACGAGCATTCGGCACTGCGTACCATAGTCTGTTTCGAGGTGATGAGAGTGATGGATCACGAAGTAGTGGTAACAACGCCGCTGCCAATAAGAGTAGTGGCAGTCTTCCTACCAGTGGTAAGAGGAGACAACGATCAATATCACCCAACAGTAAGGGTAGTAGTAAAACAAGTAGTGATGATACAGGTGGATGTACAAGTATATTAACACAGATATTGGATGTTTTTAGTTTAAATGGTAATATGTGTTGTCATCAAGTGTCTAATGAGGGTACTGAGGGTAGTAATGGTGATTATTTACGTCAGCATTCTCAACAGGTACAGCAGCGCGGTGTGTTGATTTGTGCTTAAATGAGAGTTTGGATAGCGAGGGTGTGTTGAACAGGCTGGAATCGTTGTGTTTGAAAGTTTATGTTGCATGGTAGCTAAAGAGGAAACAGATGTATTAGAAGAGTAGACCCAGAGAGATGTAGTACACTGGGTATATATGTAATGTAAAAATATAGATTGAAAAGTTTGTCTAGCTTTTATCTCAAATGTATTTCTTCGTTCACTACTGTTTACGTTCTCCCCAACTCGTAAAGGGATACAAAGCAGCTGCTTTGTCCCTCTGGTCACTCTTCATCTCATCGAGTGATTCCTTGTGCATACGCAGCGTCTCTTCAAAGTCAGCTTTTGTAACCATGCCACCTGCAAAGCCATCTTTGACACGTTCCAAACATTGAGCGTATCCAGACTTAGCTCCGATCATGAAGTGTTTCATTGACAAGAACGATGGAGAAAACTTAACACCTGTGTGAGTACTAGTACTCACACCAAGACAGTAGCGTGCACCACCGTGCCCAGCAATAGCTGCCTTCTCCAGGTGAAACAAGGCTTTATCGGAGTCATGTTCAACAAAATCCCTGTATGGGCTGTCCTCCCCGCAATAGGGACTATATGTGCATCCGAGATTATAATGTGCTGTACAAAGCCCCAAATCAGCTGCCCTTTTCATCAACCGCATACTCTTCTTTCCGTCCTGAATATTACCCGTCCTACTCAACAGCACAGCAGACCACACCATTGCCTCCGGATCATTTGATTGGATCCGTTTCTCAAGCCGCCGCGTTTTATCTTCTTCCCCCGATGCCTCCGGAGCTCTACAGAAAGGACAAATATCTTTCAGCCCCACTTCATCTGAGTGGACAATACAGCCCAAACAAATAACCTTTCCACAACACGAAAAGTACCTTGTTTGTTGAGTTTGTTGAAGGGGTAATGGTATCATACAGATTGGACAATCTTCTCTGTGAGGAGGTTGTGCAAAGAGTAGCTCATCACTTGAAGTCATTCGAGGTGGTGGGAGATCTGATTTAATAACGCTGGTTTCACTTTCTGCATATATGAGCCTGTCATCTTCATCCAACCTAATTTGATAAGGATAAATCACATTCTTCTTCCCTGGGTTGCAATACCACAAATGTACAATTGTTCCAGGCAACTTCACATGCCTAATACGGCGTGCCAAACTTTTAATAATCATATCCTTAATGCTCAAAGTAGCGAAATCATCTTCGTCAAATAAGTCATCAAGATCATCAGTCTGTGCAATTGTACATAGCACACGATCTCCTACACTAAATTGCAACTCCTTCCCTTGATTCTCTTTCTCGGCATATTGCAACTCCGCTAACCTCTCATCACATTTCTTATCTAATTCTTTATCCTCTTTAGATGCTTGATTGTTCGACGCGGCAGCTTTCCCACCACCACTATTACCGCCACCGCTACTACCCTTCTTCTTCTTCCCGGCCTTCCTCTTGCTCTTCTTACCCATTGCACATGAATTGCTTAGGTATCCAAAAGACTCCCAATTAAAATAAAGTGAAAAATGCCAACTTATACTTTAACCACAGGTCGCAAAAATGAAAAAATGGGAAAAGTGGCCGATTAGAACCACACAGGACTTAGTCCTGGATGGTTCTAATCGGCCACTTTTTTGAGTTTTTATTTTCTGGAAGCTATGCTTAAAGTATAAGTTAGCCATTTTCCGGGACCCAGATGGGACTCATTGAGCAATTCATGTGGTTTGATATAACAACACAATACCTACACCCACCCCCATCAATCTAGGATACCAAAAAGATACCATACAATAACTCAATGGAAATTTCATACTATTGACTTATCGTAGGACTGACAGGATCTAGTAACTCACCATGTATTTCATGGTATAAGTATGTATGACATTTGGCCTGGAGCAAGGACATCACATTGGAGGCAGGTATATATTAGTAGTGGCTAGGAAATCAATTCAATATATATAAAAGTAATTGAATAGGGTTTTTGTATGTAAATTCACCTACCTACGGTATATAACAAATATAGGATGAACAACTCAGTGGTAGATCCATCAACATGCTGGAAACATCAACATGAAGACAATATAAAACAGCGTAGGGGTAAACTATCATCTACGAGCATATCTCGTGCCGATAAAATGGCAAACGAATGTAGAAGTCGATTGATAAGATCAATACAAAAGTTATCTTCATCTTGCAATGACAGTGAAGAAGAGAGAAAGCTCGGGATACTCCTATCTGGCGGCGTTGATAGCTGTGCTATACTGGCAGCTGCTGAATGTGCCAATGTTAGATTGGTTGCAGCTGTGACTGTGTCAGTTGTTGACGATGTTGTACAATCAAATAGTAGCTCAATACCACAGGATGAACTCTATGCCATTGATGCTGCTCGGATACATAATGAAATTACTTCACAACCTTCCTTGAAGCACAGTGTGGTTAGATTAACACCCGATCAACTTATCAAACAATATACGCGCCCTACGATTGAAACCCTTGCCTTATGGGGGTATATGGAAACACGAAATAGCTTGATTATAAGTGCAGCATTAGATGAATGTCAAAAACTTGGGCTAACTGATGTTATCGTTGGAGATAATGCCGACGAGCTTTTCGGTGGAAGTTATGATGTCTACTTTCATGAAAAGTACATCAATGATCCAGAAGGTTGGAAAGAGAAGCGTGATAGTATGGCTGACTTGCCATTTATTACTCAAAAACTTGCAGCAAAGTATAATATCAAAGTACATCAACCCTTCACTGACCAGGAAATCTTTGTAAGTTGGGCACTATCAGAAACTACTCGAGATGATTGCATATCAAAATGTAGCATTCAGTCAAAGTTTGATGGACCGTACGAAATAAACCAGAACTGTGGCAAGTTGCCATTGAGAGAAGCTTTTTGTACAAGAGCTTCATGGCGTAGAATGGATTGGATATTTTCAGGTAGTGGGGCATCGAATGGTGATTTACTGTTGAATCATTATGGCAAATTGATATCCGATGACGAATTTAAAGTACAACAAGAAGAATATCAGACAAAGAAGAATGTCAAGCTACAAACAAAGGAGCATTTGCATAATATCAGAATATATGAATCGGTCTTTGGCGGTCTAGTTCATCCGACAAAAGAAAGATACCCAGTTGGTGATGCTCGGGGTTGTGTCTCTTGTGGGTTTGAGGTTGTCGAAGACTTCTGTCATCTATGTGATCAATATCCTGCAAGAAAGCAAACTGCATAAGACATTAAAGTAGATGTCTTTACTCTAGTATCCATCAGAATCAGAGTGATTTTCTCTAGCTTTGCTATCTATAATATGTACCTTTCATTAGCTATCGCTTTTTACATTCTTCCAGAGAAGTTAGCATGATCAACTTCACCACTAGCCTTTTGCTGATGCTGATCTTCCAACCCCATAGTGTATTCGGGTACAGTTGGTACTGGCCACTTGCTTGTAATCTTGATTCTGTTGGTAAAAAACTCAATGGCGCCGTCGCCGGTGATGTCCATATCTCCATACTTTGACTTTGTACCATAGAGTCCTCCAAAGCCTGCATTAGAAGTTTGTAACTGTTAGCATATGACATGGAAGATTGAACATTGTCGTAACAAACACTTGATATGAAAGGACTTACTGAAAGGTTCCCGAGGTACTGGAATGCCAATATTTACCCCCAACATCTGAGAATAGGTATCAAGTTCAAATCATGAGATGTGTCAAAAAAAGTCATACAAACATGTATATGATAAACTATGACTTACCGAAGCCCTTACTCTCTTCATGAACCATTCAGCATGGCCACCATTACTCGTGTAAATTGCAGCGGCATTGCCAAACGGATTGTTATTCTCAATAGCAATCGCCTCCTGCCAGGTATTAACAAAATGCACGCTCAAGACAGGTCCAAAGATTTCCTCCTTCATTGCCTTATCATTTTTGTTCTCATGTAGGATGATAGTAGGGCCTATCCAATTACCGCCACTTTGTTGAGATGACCAGGAACGTCCATCTAAAAGAATCTTTGCACCCTCCTTCTCCGACTGTTCGATATAACTGATAATCTTTTTATATGATTGTTCATCAATAACAGCTCCCATTTTGCCTGAGTCTGTACCTGGCTCGATAGAGGCTGCCTTGTCAATAACAGATTCTAATATTGCCTTTTGTTGTGTTCCTTCTTTATCACCAACAATCAATAAAACAGAGGCTGCCATGCATCTTTGTCCTGCACATCCTGCATAACTCACTACTACATCATTGGCAGTTGGCTTCACATCACAATCGGGCAATGCAATTAGATGATTCTTCGCTCCACCCAAAGCAGTACACCGTTTATTCAATGAATGACATCTATCAGAAACAAGTTTAGCTACTGGTGACGAACCGACAAATGTCACAGCCTTGACTAATGGATGATCAATCAAACTTTCTACAGCCTCTTTGGTACCATTCACTATATTCACTACTCCTTTGGGAAATCCTGCCTCTTCGAATAATTCAATCACCTTCCACATAGTCAATGGTACCTTCTCAGAGGGCTTTAATACGATTGTATTTCCCGTAACTAATGCAATCGGCAATGTCCAATGTGGTACCATGAATGGAAAATTGAAGGGAACAATACTAACCACCACACCGAGTGGATCACGTCTATCACGACATGTAACCTCGGAACTAACTCGATCAATTTTCCCTTGCATGAGCTGTGGTAAGCTGCATGCATACTCTACAGTCTCGTTGCCTTTTGCAACGTCAGCAAGTGCCTCGGTCATGTTCTTGCCATTTTCTAACACAATTAACTTTGACAATTCATTAGCATTCTTACGTACCAAGGCATGGAACTTGAGCATTAATGCTGCACGAGATTTGACAGTCATGTTACTCCATTTAGGAAAGGCATTGTTAGCGGCGGTAACGGCTGCATTAACATCAGTGGAGTTTGATATTGCAACTTTACCTAATGTTGTTGAATCGGAAGGATTGATAATATCAAGGTATTCGTTTGTTGATGGTGGTACAATCTCACCATTTATATAATTGTTTACTGTCGTCATGATTTCTATTCCTATTCGTATTTCTAATAATTCAGTATATATCTATTGCAACAATAAAGGTTGTCGGGTAGTATGTATTCGGTATTGAGAGTTGACAAACTTTTTATGTACTTTATTACTTTTGCAACAATGTGTTGACGATCAGTGAATCAATGAGTGCTGTAGTATTCTCTTCTTCTATTCTAATTCAGTATTACTATTGCAATAGTAGAATAAGGGTTGTTCTTATTCTTATATTGTCATAATTTGTCATCGTCAGAATTATTTGGATCTTCTCATTTTTCATACGAAATGTCCTTTTAGGATAAAGATACAGGATCTTTTTTAACCTGCAAAGGGTAACATGTGTATCAACTAAGGAGATCAAAGTTCCCGTAAAGGCATTTAATGGGTACAAAGATACGGTATCCTATGCTCGCCATTTTTTCCATTTTTGCATGCCATTATGCCACTACTCCCCCCCTCTTCTCTTGTATTGTGTCAAATGGCGGCACTGCTTTGCAAATGCAATATAAATATACTCCTTCTACTAACAGCATATCATTTGTCAATAATCAATAACTTATATAGTCACCATGATTCTCCGCCGGCGAGATTTCTGTCCATCTTCAATATCACTCCCTTTTCTCTGCAAGGTCCTTATATTATCATTCTATGTCAATGCACAACAATCTAATCACTGCTTTGAAGATCGTGATGAATTAAAGGCCGCAATTGATTTATATGTTGCAGATGATTGCACGAACAACAGCAATTGTACAGAAGCCTTTCAAGATTCGTCAATTGGTTTTCCGATGAATACTTGGTGTACAAGTTTAGTTACTGATTTCTCAAACTTGTTTGATGGTATGGGTACATTTAATGAGGACATATCACGGTGGGATACTAGTAATGTTACAACCATGACAAAGACTTTTTGGGTGAGTTTTGATATCAGTTGCATCGAGTAAGAGCTCTACACTTTTGAGTGACATATGATATGCTCACAATTAATCTTTATATGCAAATACAGTATGCATACTCATTCAACGGCAATATTAAAAACTGGGATGTCTCGAATGTTAAGGATATGTCATGGAGTAAGTATTTGTGATATGCAAATGGTACACACGATATAAGAATTATCCAATTCTTTCTTTTCTTCTCTTCTCCTTTCTAGTGTTTGGCAGGGCGCAGTCTTTTGATACTGATATCACTTCTTGGAATACTGGAAATGTTGAGAATATGCAAGCTATGTTTTACTTTGCACTGAGATTTAATCAACCGATCGGTGTATGGGATGTGTCTTCTGTCGTGAGTAAAAAAAATTATAAATGAATGCCATGAAAAGCAAATCTTGCAACTCACATCTCTCTTTGATGTAGGAAAACTTTTATGGCATGTTTATAGGTGCAGAGAATTTCAATCAAGATCTATCATCATGGGATATGTCTTCTGCAACTGATACCGAGGTTAGTAACATATATTGACAGATGATGTTGTTGTAGTCTCGTCACGAACTCAACTTTGTTTATCTCATTTTAGAACATGTTTCAAGAGGCTACAGCTTTTGATTTTGATTTATATGCTCCTGAAAGTGTTACGTTAGAACCAACGACGGCAAGACCTACTGCTAAACCCACAATGTCACCTGTTACAATGAAACCAACAACATCTCCATCAAAACAAGTAGTAGTTCCACCACCAGCAGCAAATGATAATGATTGTTCTGCAGGACAGTCATTACTTGATGTGAGCATAACATTAGATCAGTACCCGGCCGATACGCGTTGGGAGATTATACCAGCAAAGAGTAAGACAGCAGTTGCAACTTCGCCACCATATGATCTCAGTTTACAGTTTAAACCAGCAGAGGTAGAGAGGATATGTTTGGAAGAAGGAAGTTATGATTTCAATATCTATGATGTATATGGCGATGGGATTTGTTGTGGCTGGGGCGAAGGATCATATCAGCTTGCATTTGGTGAAGTTATCGTTGCCAGTGGTGGAGCCTTCGGAAAGGAAGAGACGAAAGAATTCTCAACTCCAGTGGCTGCTCCGACAACTGAAACACCAACAAAGCCTTCACAAAGCACTAAACCAACCGCCTCACCGCAGACCACTCCACAAACTACTGACAAACCATCTTTGCCTCCGCAAACTAGAGCTCCAGTTACTGACCCAGTTACTGTAAATCCAACTGTTGGTCTAACTACACAAAGGCCTACTACTTCTCTTCAACAGGCAGGTGAAGAAGATACCGAAGAAGTAAGTCGACCTGTCGAACCAATACCTGATGAAAAAGATGAAGAGAAAGAAGAGGATGAAACATGTCCTGATGGCTTCCGATTAGGTGGTGTGGTTGATGAGTGTCGTGTCTGTGGAAATAAGGAGATTAGCTGTACCAAGATGAGTTTTACAGGAGGCGCTGATGCTCTGTTTGAGCCTCCAGGTTGTGCATGTACTCTATGTGATACTCAATTTCAGTGCAACTTTTTAGACATACCGACAGAATCAGGTGTCACTGGTATTGTAGTTGAACCTCCTCCGATGAATAGTGCTCCTAGGTATCACCTGGCGGAGGTCGGAACCTTTCTTGTGATATTGTTTGGTCTACTCGGTGTGTTGTAAGATTGAAGTGTACATGTAAACTGTATTGACATATACTTAATGTTCTTTTAATGTCCAACTATATACCCATATCCTCAATGCAATATCTGTCCTACTCAACTATATACAATATATCCCAACTACTTGTTTGCTCACAAACTGTCATCCCAGAATGTAGGCCCAGCTGCTGGAATTACCCTAATAACATTTGCTGCGCCAGGTGTACCGAAGGGGAATCCAGCGGTGACAACTTGCAAGTCCTTATCGTCTTCAAGGAGGCCCTTCTTTAGACCAACATCACATGCTACCTTGAGCATATCACGAAAGTTGTCAGTGTTGAGATCCTCTTCGGGAACATATTCTGGATAGACGCCCCATGACATTGCCAAGTGACGACAAGTTTCAATCAAAGGTGAAATGGCCAAGATAGGTTGCTCAGGACGCTTTTTAGATGCTAATTGAGCAGTGCCGCCTCCAACTGTGAAGCTTGTAATGCACTTGGCATTCACATTCTTGGCAATGCTTCGAGCGGCAAGAATGATGGCACTAGCAGAACTACCATCAGTAATCTTGGGCCTGTTTGACTGTAGATACTTGGAGTAATGCTTGTCTCCCTCTACACGGTTGATGATACGTTGCTGCATCAACACGGATTCTTCTGGATAACTTCCAGCAGCACTCTCTGCAGACAACATGATTGCATCAGCTCCATCATAGATTGCCGTGGCAGCATCTGAAGCTTCTGCACGAGTAGGAGTTGGTGACTCAATCATTGATTCCAATATCTGAGTAGCAACAACGACAGGCTTGCCTTGATGACGGCATTCATCAATGATTGTCTTCTGGAGGATTGGAACGTCTTCGGGTTGGCACTCAACACCGAGGTCTCCCCTTGCAACCATGATACCGTCACATAACTCAACAATCTTCTCGAGGTTGTCTCCATCAAAGCAGCTAGGCTTCTCGATCTTGGCCATAACGTGGGGAGGGAACGCATTTGCAGGATTATGCGACCTGATTAGACCTTGAATCTCAACGATATCTTCTGGACGTTGGACAAAGGAGAGAGCTATCCAGTCAACGCCGATGTTGAGCATAAAGTCAAGATCTTTCCTATCTTTGGGAGTTAGACAACTAATGTCGAGGATTGAGTCTGGTGTGTTGACTCCCTGTGGATTGTATATATATGATGATATTAAATGAGCATATCATGTGAGCATATCATATGCACATATCATATGAGCATATCACATGAACTCACCTTGCGGTCCTTGATACGTCCAGCAACAACAACCTTACAATCTAAATATCCATCACCGGTACCAATAACTTCCAACTTCATCTTCCCGTCATCAATTAAGAGTTCATGTCCGACTTCCGATGCTTCGATAATCTCGGGGTGTGGAAGCATCACACGTTCATTAGTGCCAGGAGTGTCATCTAAATCCAATCGGAAAGTTTGACCAGCTTCGAGTACTTCTCCATCTTTATTTGAAAATGTTCCAACACGGAGTTTAGGACCTTGCAAATCACCAAGGATTGCAATTGGATGATCATACTTGGCCTCGACTGCACGGATGACGTTGAGTAACTCCTGCTTTTGAGAATGCTCGCCGTGAGAAAAGTTAAGACGAAATACATCGGCACCTAGTATATGATATAGGATATGAACATATTGAGAAGAGAATGTGAGACATATGTCATAGAACAAGTAACAAGATATGACAATAGATTGCAATGCTCACCCGCTAAGAATAGTTTCTCGATCATCTCAAACGACGACGATGCAGGCCCTAATGTAGCAAGCTGCTTCGTCTTCTTACGCCATCGTGGACTATTTTTCACATTGTTGATATCGTTAATACCGTCAATTTGATCCATCACTTCATCGATACGATCTAACGATGATACCTTGATGGACGACGACGATGAAGCGATGATGGAGCGTCGTGTGGATATTGGGCTGAATGCATCAGCTGATAGAGCGACGAGGGCGGCGGCGGCTAGAACTTTCATACTTTATATTATAACTGCTTTATTGATTTATGAGAAGGAGATTGCATGATCCCCTCTCCGCTTGATACATAGTAGGTAGGCGATGTGGTTCATGAGATCTTTGTTGTTTGACGACTAGCGTTTTGGGGAAAATGTGCAAAATAAGTGTGATATTGGCCTTTTTTAAGTGCACTTATGTGGTATCCACGATACCGTACGGTATATACCGTACTTTTGCCTCTATATTGGCCCACAGGCTTACATAGTGTGATAATACGCACATAAGTACACTAATTTTATTCTTGTAAAGGCCCAACTGCCACTTAAATGGCCATTATTTGCACTTAAATGAAGTCCAAATTCGGCAATTCTAAGTGCACATTTTCCCCAAAACGCTATTGACGACATCATTTGCGATGAGAATAAAATAGAGTCCGGGGGCATACGGAGAGGAGTTGTGACATCAGTACTGATACGACATGACGTGTACATTTATCCCTCAGGTGGGGGTGCTCATTACTACAAATATCCATCAAGATTACAAAGAGAAGATAGGTTGTAATGAGTCCCCCAATACTATGAGATACCTAAGAACTTTATCCCTCTGTTTTACTTAATCAATAACCAACAGCTCTGGCTCTATCTTCATGCCCAAATAAACATACTAACCTCATCCATTAACAAATTAGAGTGCCTATCTATTCTGTTTGGCGTAAAAATTGTGATTAGAGTGCCTAATCTCGCGTTTCTCTTCCTACATAACACAATCTCATTTCTTCATCAGCACTCCATAGACCATCATCATGCTGTTTTGCAATACTAATAATAACGATACCCATACCAATAATGATACATTGGTTAGTGGTAAATCATTATCTAATACTCTAGGAGATATGCAGCATACTAAAAATCAGTGGCAACAGTCTAAACACTATAGACAACGACAGAAACAACCATCACTAAACATCAAAAAACGACAAAGACAATATCATCAAACTACCCCAACAAACTACAGCTACTATACAATGATATCTCTACTAATTATATCAACAATTACTTGGTATCAACAATCGTCCAACTCAATATATGTATCATCATTATCAACTACTTCCAATAATTATAGTAATATGCGTCAAATTTCTATATTAAAAGGTACTACTAGTAGTGGTAATGATCAATTATTAAGAAGCAACATATTGCAACAACGCAATAAACAAACTAAATTATACCAATTAGGTGCCCCTCCCGCTTTTGGCGGGGGTCAAGGAGCGGGTGGAACGCCCAGTTTTGGTGGTGGAGGAGCTTCGACGACCTTTGGTGGTGGAGCATCGACGTCCTTTGGCAAGTCTCCAGGGGGTGGATTTGGAGCTCCAGCTGCTGGTGGGGGTTTCGGTAAGCAATCGGGGGGCACGCCTTCATTTGGAGGAGGAGGGTTTGGTAAACAATCGGGTGGGTTTGGACAACAATCAGGAGGGTGAGTGGAGCTAGTTGATAAATGTTTCTTTTTTGTTTTTCTCTAGTTGTTCAGTTAGTTCAAGAAAGAAAGCAATGTATGGGCAGCAGATGAAGAATTTTTATTGGTGTATCCAAGTGTTTTGTTTGCAACAGAAGAGGAATGAATGCTATTACATGCAATGCCCTCTTGTCAAACAAAAATGCTCACATGATATGCTCACTATTTTTACACATATACATTCTACCAGTTTTGGCAGCACTAGCTTCGGTGGCGGAAATAAGAGTACAAGCTTTGGTGGTGGAGCGTCTACTTCGTTCGGTGGCGCAAATAAAGGCGCTGGTGGCACACCTTCGTTCGGTTCTGGAGGAGGGTGAGAAACTTTTCAAAGTCCTGAGACGTATCATATATGTTTTGCACACACTCAATTTAACTTTTTTAAACTTTCTCTCTCAAAGAGGGTAAGTACCGGTATCAAAGACATTGAGAATATGATGTTAGATTACGCTCACTTTTTTCTTCATTCTGCTTAGGTTTGGGAAGTCAAGTGGAGGTTTCGGGGGTGGTAATAAAGGCGGTGGCTTTGGGCAATCTGGCAGTACTTCCTTTGGCGGGGCAAACAATCAAGGGTAAGTTGGTTTTCTATATGGTATCTTTTTTGTGCATAATCTCATGCATCAATCAATTCAATTCTACGTATGTGCAGCTCGACATCTTTCGGAGGCAATCAGCAGGGTGGCTTTGGATCAAACAAAAGCGGTAATACCTTTGGTTCTGGAGGGTAAGTGGGCTGTTCAATCAATATAAACTCTTGTTCAAAACGCCAATTACTCACATCTTTTGTTGTAGAGGTGGGTTTGGAGGAAATAGTGGCATGCAGCAGAACTCATTTGGTGGAAATAACAACAATATGGGAGGTGTGATGAGCTCTGGGGGTCCTGGTAGCGGGAATACTTTCCAAGGCAACAACAACATGATGGGGCAGCAGCAGAACAATATGCAGGGCCAACAAAATAACAATATGATGGGTCAACAACAGAACAACATACAGGGCAATAACATGATGGGAAACAATAACAATATGATGGGCCAGGGCAATATGAACATGGGGAACAATAATAACATGATGGGTCAGGGTATGAACAACAACATGATGAATCAAGGTAATATGAACAACAACATGATGGGGCGAAATGATCAAAATTCAATGATGATGGGGCAGAACAGACAGAGTAATGGCTTCGGTCAGTCAATGGATGGAATGGGGTACAATAACAATAACAACTATTACGATCCATCGGGACAACCTCTCTTTGGCCAACAGTATTATCAGAGGAGCGGCAATTCTGAAGATTTCCGATCAGCTTCACGATATAGTCCACCACGCGGCGGTGGACCAGTTGGTAATTATGACAGTTCCTTCAGTGTTCTGGATGATACTGGTAATAGGGAAAGAAGACTGCAGTCATATCGAGTAAATAACTATGATGACTTCAACTGGAGGTCAGATGGGAGGAGATACTCTGACAGGAACATGACTCCGCGAGAACGTGAGATGAGACAGCGACGTATTGATGATAATAATAACTACTTTGATAGGCAACGACGATACGATGATATGTATAGAAACGACAACAACATGAATAATGTGAATCGAAGAAGAGGAAACAATGGTATTCAACAGTGGCAAAATAATCTCATGAGACAAGGGAATAATGACCGACGTGATGGTCAGTACCAAGATCGTTATCAAGACTACGGTGGTGGGTATCCGAATGGTGGAAACTCGAACTATGATAGATATTCGAACAATGATGAATTCAGAGATGGTCGGTCTGGTCGAAGAAGAGATTATGGCACCCCTCGTGAACGTGAGATGAGACAAATGCAAGACAATAGGGATCTTGGAAGAGGCTATCGACCTGAGGGCGAGTACTACAAGGCTTATAATGACAATTCTAGGTATTACGATGACAACAGATCAAGGAATAGTGGTTACAATAACCGACGAGATGACAATTATGATGGGAGAAGATCGGGGCAGTACGATAGCCGAAATAATCGGTACGACAACAACAGATCATCGAGGAATGGCAGATACGATAATAATGGACGAAGAAAGAGCAGTGTTTGGGACAATTTGAAAGATGCTTTTAAGCTATAGCTACTATGTGCATTTAACCTTTAAGTGCCCCTGTTACTAAGTCAAAGGATACTTTACCTTATCCTGTCCTGAGCTTGCCATATTTATCATTCAATCTGTGCAATAACTTGCCATAGCAAACTCCGATTAGCTTATTTCGTTATCAAGTGATTTCTTCTCAACACATAAGCCAAAGAGAGACAAGGACACATGATACCCCAAGTATAGTAATTGATGATAACTTGGTACTGCCTGAGATTATTGTAAGTGTAGTTGGGTTTTGTGATGGCGTCTCCGATGGAATTGTACTTGGTGCCTCTGACAAAATCGGTGTTGGTTTTGAACTAAAAGATGGAAACTGAGACGAAGAGGGAGCGAATGATGGCAAGAAAGACGGCGACTCGGATGGTTGAGTTGTTTCAGTAGGTGATGAAGAAGGAGATGGCGATGGCATGGTAGTTTGTGTTGGAGTAATTGATGGTACATCGGTAGGTCTACTACTAACTGTTGGATTCATCTGTGGATAGGAAAAGTTGGATAAGTAAAAGAGATGCATTATTATTTGAAAAGATACTTTTGGACACGGATTACCGACTCACCGATGGCATTGATGTTGGAGATGTTGTTGGTACACAGTCACTTCCACAAAATGGCCCTGGCATATCTCCAAAGCCTTCCCATTCAGGAGAGTCTTGGAATTCACATCCAGAGTCTGTAAACATATCTTTAGTATTTGCTGTTTGAAATGGGAATTGGCCACTGACTCCCCAATAACATAAACCCCTTCCACTAAACGAACTTGCTCCTTCAACGAATGATGAAAAGTTATTAACTGATGATATGTCCCACTCACTAATGTCACCATCAAATCTTGTTGCACCCTGAAACGAGATGAAGTGTTAGCATTAGTATTGAGGATTGCAAAGTTGATGAACACATCATATGCACAAAAAAACTCATACTTTATTTTCAGCGCACCTTAAACATACTGCCCATGTTAGTGACCTTTTCGGTATTCCATCCAGATATATCACCATTAAAATCTTCTGCAAACATGAACATGGAGTTCATATTAGTAACCTTTTCAGTATTCCAGCCATTGAGATCATCATTAAAATCGATTATATCATAAAATAAAAATGACATATCACTAACTCCAGTGTTAGCAGTAGCATTCCATAAGCACCATGTATCAATGGGATAACCATATGTTCGTCCACAATCACTTCCTGAATTGCATGTCCCGTCGGCATACAGTAGAACTGCTGCCTTTAGTTCCTCTTTAGTTGCAAAGCATTGGTATTGCGATTGGGCGGAGATGAGTCGAATTGATGATGGATTTCCTAGGAGTACAGCGATTAGTAGGAAAGGAATCTTCATTATTATAAAGTACGGATATAGACGAGCAAATTACCTTGTTAGGAGCAATATGTGATGCGAGGATATAGAGTATATTGATGCAGCAATTAGCAATGCAATAGCAATATCGTATCACAATTTTTCAAAAGATATCAGAGACGTCGGCTAGAATCGGTTCTCAGGATGAATACTTCAACTTGGCGGCAGTTGGTGGATATTATGAGTAGATAGATAGCTACTATGTCTGCCACAATTAATGAACTTATTGCAACCTTATTGCAATAGAGAGTGGTAGAATATAGAGTTTAAAAGTTCTTGCCGGTAAACGCCGGAGTGAAGAGGTAGATAAGATTTCTTGAATATATTACTAATCCAATAGTATGATACCACTTGAACTTGCTATTTGCAAGAACATATACGATGCGCTAGTCGCTTCCCAATACCCTTCCTCCCCAGAATATGAAACATGGCAACACTTATCACCCAAAGAAACTACACAGAACCTTTCCTACCTTTCAATTGTTAAGCACCCCAGTGAGTACAAGTTTGTTTTCCCTATCACATTATCGTATGTCACAATGTACCAATATTTTATTATAATATAATATCTTATCCCATTGTTATTATAAATAATTTATCTCCTACATCAATAGTGGACTTTGAAATCATATCAAATAAGTTCAAAAGCCGTGCATATGCCAATAAGGAAGATTTTTATGCCGACATACAATTAATGTTTGATAATGCAAAGAAATTTTACCTTAATCCCTTGGCAATTGAGTCTGCAAAGAGTTTGGAGGCTTTATTTACTCGATTGAAAAAGGAACATGACAATGGGAATGGGAATGGTACCTCTAATGGTAGTAACGGGGTTAGCGGGTCGGCGGCTAAACAGCAAAAGCAGCAGCAGCAATATCTCAACCAAAACTAAACTCGGGGTTACAAAGAAGTTCAGTAGCTGTTAAACCAACGTCTCAACCAACATTAAACGGGGGAAGCAACCTCAAATCTCCTCCAGAGCAAAAGGGGGAAAAGGGTAACCAGATGAGCCCTCAACAGCATCAAAATTCAAACTTAAAACCATCAACTGAGTATGATGAATCAATTAGCTATATCAATAATGTCAAGAATCGATTTGCAGCACAGCCAAAGATTCATTCTGAATTCATGAAATTATTGGACGGATACACTCCCTCACAGGATTTTGATGTGTTGGTGGACGAGGTAGAGTCATTATTCGGCGATCATCGTGATTTAATAATGAGGTTTGAAATGGAATTTGATAATGCAGTCATGTTGGTAACTCTATCGAAGCCAGCAGTGGGCTTAGTTGAAGCTCAGACATACATTGAAACTATCGAGGCCAAGGGACTACATGATAAATTTACCACAATCTTGGATGCTTATGAATCGGATATGTACCAATATCATGGTCTCCTGAAATTGGTCGATGAAATAGCTTCTTTGTTTAAAGATGATGCTGGTTTAATTAAAGGATTTGCACGCTTTCTCCCCAAACCAGAGCATGTGAAAGACCAGTTCAAGACACTAGTGGGTGAAGCTAACGCTCAATTGAATGTTGCAGTCGAGAAGGGTTACCAAGTAAGGCTGAAACATCAGCAGCAACGCCTTCTGTTACTCCGTCATGCGTCCAAATGCCCACACTCGTCCGGCTGTCCAGTTACCCCCCACTGTGCCGGGATGAAGGTATTATGGAAACATATTGCCGATTGCAAAGACAGTGTTTGCAATGTTAAACACTGTACTTCTAGTCGTTACGTATTAAGTCATTACCAACGTTGTAAAGATGTTCGTTGTGAACTATGTGGTCCTGTTCGTGAGGCTATCACACGTGCTACTGAGAAACATAAGAAACTAGAGGAGGAGAAGAAAAGTAAGAAACGCAAAGCAAGTAGCTCGCCTGCTGATGGGGCGCCACCATCAAAGAGGAATAGTATTGATGATGATGCCAAATTCGCTGCTGAGTTACAACAGCTAGAAGAGCGGTGGGAAAGAGAGGATCAAATGATGCTATCAATATCGATGGGGCGTGCCTATAAGTTTGTTGAGCGTGTAACAAGTGAGGTTTATAGTCTTGAAAGAACGCAAGGGAATGTTGGGATCACTTCTGTTACCAAAGATGACATGGTTCAGGTAAAGTCCTCCTTTTGTGTTTTTCATACTAATTTGTTTGTGCCATATATAATCTCGATGGTTTAGTGCTTCATTTGATGTTAAGTCTGCCACTAACGAGGCTTTCAATCACCTATCTTCATCTTATACATCTTGACACACGACTTCAGATGGCTGAGCGCATGTTGATGCTCACAGATACATTATTCAAGCCCGTTGGCAAGGATACCAATGTGGACCTTGGGTTTCACTTTACATCAGAGGATTCTATGGGTCATATTCAACGTGATGGGCTCATGACATTGGATGATAGAGAGTCTAATCCCAAACTTAACTCTCAAGAAGCTCGGCGGAAGCATGGTGGGGTATTTGGTGATGGCGTCTACACAGGTAAGAGCTAGTATTTTAGTGATATACATCTCATTTGCATGCATTAGTTACTAATGTATCTTTCCCTTTTCCTTATAGGGAACAATCCTGCTACAATTAAACAATATGGACCTGTTGGTATTTTGGTTGCACGGTTACAAGGCAAAACGAATCGTATAAAACCAAATGAAGTCGAACTCGTTGGTACTTTGGCCTCGGGTCCAAAAGGCTTTAGGTTTAATGTTAAGGCACCTCTTGGGCAAAAGGCTATAGAGGTGGGAATTGATACAGTCATCGGTAATAAAGATTGGGGGCATACAGGATCTCCTCAGAATACTCATCTCGACGAAGTTGTTCTACTACGATCAGCTCAATGTATTCCTTTGGTCCGGTTTCCATCATCATTAGTACCAGAAAACGGCACCACAATTCCACATACTATTCAGCCGTGGTTTGATGCAATGAGTATTGTTGTAAACGAGTTCTTCAATGGCAAATCCTCTTCAACACTAAAACCTCCATCCAGACGTACACTCTCGGCATCTGCGAGCACAAGGACCGGTCGTACACCTCCTCATCGCTCAAGTTCAACACTATCAGTAACACAAGAAGTGGTCAGGTATAGTGCCCCTGATGCATTGTCTGATACAAGTTCGGATTTCAGCATGTTACTTGAAACGCCAAACGAATCATTGTCACCAACAGAGGTATGTTCTATTTGCCTTGACCCTCTTGTTGAATCATCATCCGGCGTGTTAAGAGTGAAGAAGTGCAAGCACATGTTTTGTAAGGACTGTCTCTTAGTTTCTCTTAATCACAGTAGGAAGTGTCCAACTTGCCAAGGATCTATTGGGGAACCTCAGGGTACATATCCATCCGGAGAAATGCACATAACAGTCAACCCAACTCTTTCGTGTGGGGGACACGACAATGTTGGTACTATTATAATAGTGTACAAGATACCAGAAGGGCGTCAGAAGGTATATCATGAGACGGAAGGAAATACATATCCTGGTATTCAGAGGGCAGCCTACCTTCCTGATAATGACGACGGTCGTCGTCTAGCACGAAGGTTAAAGTATGCATTCTCTCGTGGATTAACGTTTCGTATTGGCACTTCCTTGACAACGGGTAAGAAAGGACAGGTAACATGGGCAAGTATTCATCACAAGACAAACCACAAACAAGGGGGACATGGCTGGCCGGATGCGGGATACTTTGTGAGATGTAATAAGGAGCTCGATAATCTTGGAGTACCGAAAGCGTGTGACTGTTCTTGAATGAATGGAGAATAAGGTATTGGATAGGCTTCTTGAATGAATGGGGAGTAGTATTGGATAGGCCAAAAGAACAAGAGAATTAAATGTTATTAACTGTATACTATTTGACTAAGACTGATATCTTATCAACTATTACAGGTAGGGCATACCAACTACTCCCATTAGCTCCCATCTCTCTCAAATCTCAAATAATACCCGCAGGTGCAGGAGTATCCTAAAGGATACCGCACATAAGCTTATGATTCGACCCTTGTCTTCTTCGTCTCGTCATCACAATCAATAAGCACAATATGTATGGTACGCTATAAATATGCCATTTTCCAACAACTAATAGGAGCAATAGTACTCTTAACTCCACCTCCTCCCTTTCTTGAAAAAGATACCGGGCCACCACCAAGATGATAAAGAAGAGCGATACAAATGAAAGACTACAACAATATAAACCACTGTACTATTATTTTCATACCATATAATCCCTTTTAATCGCCTCGCCCTATGTTTACATTCGATATAAACTCTAGATATGAGCTATGGAATTTATCAAAAGTTTCCTACATGAAGTTTCTAGCTAAAAGATTATCTATGTAGATAACATTGTTGTGTTTATTTGGAAACAATAGCAATCGGCCAGATACAATATGAGCAGCGGTATAGAAAAGAAGAAGAAACGTCGTCGTATAGTGAAGAAGCACCGCCATCATCACGGCGGCAGTAGTGCGGCGGTAGCTCCACCAGGCAGACTAGGATGGTTAGGTGAAGGACTAAGTATAAATGACGAGCAGCAACTTGATAACAACTTCAATGGATCACAAAGCTCTGGTGGTGGATTGGGTAACAGCAAGCATGATATCTTTATGAATGATTCGCAAAGCTCTACCAGTGAGAGGTTGTTAACACCCCGTCCTGATGATGATAACGATACTAAAATGTTTGCAGCTGGTATGTCAAAAAGCAATGGCAGTGGTGCAGTTGATCTAACTACAGATGATAGTGATGATTGCAACAATATTAAATACAGCTCGTGGACATGTCGAAAATGCACACTCGTTAATTCAGTAACTGTATCGGTATGTGATGCATGTAATACACGACGAGAGTCTACTCGGAGTAGTAATAGCAAAAGTTTTACTAATAGTGATAGTGATGATGATGAATTGTTGGGTGGATATGACGAAGATGAACCACGAGCTATTGGTAAGAAGAAACATAAGAGGTTGAAGAAAGGTACTGGTAGTAGCAACACTACTACTTCACGAAAGGCTGATGATACTGCTGCTGTTGCAACAAAGAAGGATCAAAAGAAGAAGAAGAAGAAATCTACTGCCAACAGCCATGGCAATGGAAAGAAGTATCAATCAACATTGCTATCGGAACATTTCTCTACACAACCTAATAATAACAACAAACACAAAATGAAGAAATCCAAACCAACTACATATAAACAACATTCCTTCAAGAACAATTCATTATCAAAGTCATCTGCTACCAAATCCAAAACTAATACAGAAATGTGGATTGATAAACATGCACCCCAATCAATCAAGGAAATATGCGTGGCACCTAAAAAGATCGAGGAGGTACGTCAATTCCTCAATTCACATGCTGAATATACTACATACCAACGTCGTCGTACCAACCATAACAAACAGCAACAACAACAACAACAAAATGATGAAACAACAAATTCAAATCCATGGGATATACCAACCAACCCTTCACAACCAACAACGAAATTACAAATATTAGTAGGCTCGCCAGGCATTGGTAAATCAACATTATTATCTGTATTAGCTACTGAATTAAATATTGAAGTGTTAAGATGGAATGATATACATGTTGATTATAATATGAATTCGGGTGGAGAATATGGCATGGGAAGAGAAGGTGGTGGCGGTGGTGGTGGTGGTGGTGGTGGATATTTGCCATATCAAAGTCAACTATCATCCTTTGAGGAGTTTTTAAATTCGGGTAGTGTTGGTATTACTTCATTGGATATTGGTGGCGATAATACTTCTTCATTGAAGTTATCATCATCGGCAGAAAAGAAGAAGAGGAAGGGATCAGGTAGTGGAGGAAAGAACAGTGAGGAGTATGCTGGGTCTTTGATACTTGTGGAAGAGGTGAGTTTTCTCTCTCGTTTCATGTGCGTTCCATATTTACTGTGTTTTGTTCTAAAACAGCATATGCCGAATACAACGCACATACTTTTCAAAATACTCAAGATTCCAAATCTTTATAATGATGAGGCGGCTCAATCATTTCGGTGAGTGATTCCCTGATACTTCTCTGTCTATTCGTCCCATCGTTTGTTCTTCTAACAATACACTCACCCACCTCATACTTACACACAAACTCCTATCAGAAACATCATGGAACGACATATACAACGTACACAAACACCAACATTCTTCATCTATAGTGACGTACAAGAGGGTAAACACAGACCAGAGGATCTCGAACGGTTAATACCTCCGCACATACTCTATTCACAACTAGTACAGATAATACAAATCC
>Ga0214477_100142_pt1 | contig 48010 bp, 37 predicted proteins | sample M1_20Mar14CPVII9_FD_165058 | JGI IMG/M metagenome (GOLD analysis project Ga0214477, IMG submission 165058) | Marine eukaryotic communities from Monterey Bay, California, United States - M1_20Mar14CPVII9sort6BwellC16 | ecosystem: Environmental > Aquatic > Marine > Unclassified | place: USA...
CTCCCATCCAGTATCACATGCCTTGAAAGCATTTGGTATAAGTTTATCAATATGAGATGGTGCAGACGACTGGATATGTGTCGAGGCCACCGATGTCTTGCCGTTGTTGTTGTTGTTCTTCTTCTTTTGTTTCTTCTTTGCAGGCCGCTTGCGTGAAGTTGATGCTGCTGCCTTCTTCTTTGTATTCGTATGTTGTGAGTTAGATTCAGGGAGTAATGATTCGGGTGGTTGCTTAAACTGGCTAATAGTAGGAAGAGTAATGAAACATTTGGGTGGTACTGTATCTATTGGTTCATAGTCATCTTCTACTTCAGAGTCATCTTCTGCTCGATGTTGTAGCATACTTGACGGCCTATTGACATCATAAGTATTATCATCGTCATACTTTATGATGTATGTATCTTTATTGAAGGTGAAATAATTACCCTTACCTATATCTCCTTGACATGTTGTGCATATCTTCTTAAAGACGACAGCGGATAGCCAATGTCCTCTAGTTTCTTTACCGGTTTTCTTGTCAATATATGTGTAGTAACACCAGACTTTATCGTTCTCATTAAAGTTATCATCGTCAGTGTGCAATGATGTATCATTCTTCTTTTGTGCTGATTGTCGTGCACTCTTTCTCATATTATTATTGGCAGTGGCGGTGGTAGTATCATTAGCTATTTCTTTATCAGCGGCAGTAGTTGATTTCTTTGTAGCTAATGCTGCAACATCGATACCAACATTTGCAATGTCAGCATCGTCGGGTAATCCATCAGTGGTAGCACGCTTTGACCCCCTTGTTGTCCTTGGTTGCAGCTGACCACCTGCAGCAACTGGAGGAGGAGCCTTCCCATCACCTCGTTTGGGCATTGTTGGTTATACTATACTACGATGCTGCTGCCATTGCAATAGAAGAGTTATTGCTACGTCAGAAATAATTAGAGGAGCCTTGGCCGTTTAGCTTATTTATATCCCACAGGCAGTTATCTCTACCCTGACATTCGGTCAGGGTAGCAAGAAACGGTAACCGTTATTTATTCGTACCCTGACAAAATGTCAGGGTAAAAATTGGTTGGGATATACCCATCTCTTGTCATACTAAACAGGAAGGTGTAGATTTTGAGGTAAGTGCATGTGTAGATTACTTTAATGGTTATGAAACTCACAACCTACAACATGCTGCCTAAAGTTGTTGTTGTCTTTGTCGTACATGACGCAACCCACTTGTTTACCACATGATGGATTTGGTTTGGATGTGTGGATATAATATCCATATTCATCCCATTTCACCAGGAAAGTGAACTTACATCTTCTGAAAGGAGTATCTTTTCCAAATTTATTCTTCCAATTCCTCGGGATGGCATATTTGCAAATGAATCTTGTGGAAGGGTTATGCCCATTAGAATCAGTACCATGCAATACAACTGGAGAGTTACCATTCGCTGATGACTGCTTGACGATGTACTGTTTCAATTGTTTGAATGTTTCGTTATCTCCCGCATCCTTCAAATTCGTTACTGGGAATTGTTTAGGACTGAAATACAACCTATTGCCTGACAATCCGATCTCATTGCACACATCAATCAACTTTGGTGGTGCATACAGAGAAGTTGTAAGTATAGGCTCCAACTCGGAATGGACAAAGTGCTCGGGCTTTTTAATCTCAACAGAATGTAATGCCAATAGTAAAGATCCAATTTGCTTGTACTGTTCTTTGTTTTTGCAAATACTCTTCTGCAATTCTTGCTCCATCCGTCGCTCTTCTTGCTCTTCTTTCAACAGCTTGTCTATCTTTGCCTGTATTTCTTTGTTATGTTGTTGTATACTCTTCGCTTCACGCCATTCTCTGTTGTTTGCCTCATTAACTAGCTTTCTAACATACTTGACAGGATTGAAACGGGGTGGTGGCCATAACGCTATGCTACCCCGAATGCCTTTATACAACTTTTTCTTTCTCTCATACTCAACCCTATCTTCGATATCTTTTTCCCTTAAACTCTTTATGTTCTTCATGTTCAGGAAGACACTATCATCATTTGTTTTTAATTCAGAGGTCAAGATGTGCTCAATTGACCGGGCATAACTTTCATCAAAAAGTTCAGATAGCATTTCATTGACATAGGATGGTACTTCCACAGGATGTACTTTTAACTCTGGAATCTCATCTTTGAGCTGCGACTTAAGTTGTTTCAACTTAGTGTCTCTCCATTCCCCCTTTTGTTTTGTGGCACTCATTGATGGCTGCTTGGCGATAGATTTCAATTCTGGCTCTTGGTACATTACCATGGCATGAAATCTTTCATTCTCCAACAAGATGGAAGGACGAGCCTGGCCGCCTTTCCTTGTATTCCATTCGTCATCTACTATGAATTGACCATTTTCTTTCGCTTTTAGTAGCCTGTCTAGTGCCGACCTGCTTGGTACATATTTATTGTCGACCATATGTCGGATGGCATCTCCTCTTTCCTTTGAGTGCTTTTCATATTGTGTAGCAACTTTAACAGCATGTAACTTGCTAAAATATCCTCCTTTTAATATAACTATATTACTACGTATCTCCATTGCAATTGATTTGAGTGATGGAGTTGTAGTATTGATAATATACTTGCATATTGTATCCAATGGTATATTGTTGTTAATTTGTTTGCGTAGATCACCTTTAATTATCTCGAGTTTTGCATATATGCTTGACATGATACTACCATGTTGATATAATGGGTGGTACTTATTCTCTGAATATTGACTAAAGCAATCTACTAACATTTTTGGTCCAACATCATCATCCTCGAATCGTTGGATAATCATATCATTATATTCCTTTATTGCCTCGATCACATAATCTGTTTTGATCGGCTTGAAGATCATATGCTTCCCATCACCTGTTTCTTCTAAGTGAGCAATTATTTTGATCTTATCATCATCGTAATCATTTACATCGTCCAATAGCCTCTTGAGCTCGTTCATACATTCATATAATGTAGGAGGTGTAGTATCTGTCCGCGGGTCAGATTTCTTATGTTTATCAATCTTTGTACTTTGCGGAAAAACAAGCATCTGGTAGCGGTGTGGAATGGGAAATATAAACTCTCGTTCTCTGCATTTGGTATCGAGCATTGCAATTCTTTGCAAATCTCTAGCCCAAATATCAAGGTCAATCGAGCAATTGAGTAATATACCAAATACTTTTGCGACATCATTTTGATGAATTTGCGATATCATTGTTGTGTAATATACGATGAATGGATGATATTGGGTATCAACTTGCCATACTAGTACCCAATCATCGTGTCTTTTTGAGGTATCTTTGTAAAAAAAGTTTGACAAGAACTTTGTTCCAATGGTATTGATTACTTTATGGAGGCATTGATTCCTTATCAACTCTTCTGGCTTTGTCGTCGACTGGAGAATTGCAATATCTACATAACGATGATATATCATTTGATTTGACTATGATTATAAGAGGACGTACTTCACCTTGTTCTATTATTACTTCTCAATCTATGTCTCTCACGTCCTATTTCAACTTTTGATGAGGGCTCAGCATATATTATTTAATGGAGTGGATGCCATCGATTATAACATAACATATGTTCTATGAGCTACTAAGATAGATATCAAATATATACGAAACCCACAACAGCAATAGCAACAAAATAATAGCAACAACGGCATCCAATAAAAATAACAACAAAAACACACTCGTAATCACTATAATTATGAATTCAGATTCTGATATTAAACAAAAGAATACCAATGTTCAATACGAAGAAGTCTATATTGATGTTAGGGAGAGTACTGACGGTGACGGTGACTCTAAGTTGGCCAATGTCAAGATAGAAATTGACGACAAAATCGGGGATCATCACCTTTTTATCATCTCTCCCACCAAACTAACGCAATCATTTAATAATATACCTGGTAATAGGCGTTTCATGGGTTATTCGGGTTACACAGAAGCGATAAGTTATTGTGAATTCGATAATGTTGAGTTTGAATTACGGCTCTTAATCAATGTGAACGATACAATTGGAGATACCTGTTATACATTTTTTGACATTAAAAAATCGAAGGGTAGTGTTAAAATGAACATTGCATACTATATCATTGACTTTAGTTCATCGGATATCAACCACTCCGCCAGCATGTCAGTTGCTGAGAAGATCGTTGAACGTTTCACTCTCCATTGGCCTTACAGTAAATTTAACATTGAAGAGATTTATCGAATTGAAGTTGGAGATTGTGGGGGTTCTTTTCAAAGTATTGAATACCTTCGTGCCATACTTTTCTGTAAGCTACAACCTTTGGGTGATACACAAGAGTTCATGGAAGCAATAGATAATGTTATTACTCCAGATACCATCAGTGCTGCCCACTCAACTCTCCAAAAGATCATTATCCAAAAGCTCCAGTCTAGATACCAAGGATACAATGTAGACGTGATTGAAATGAAAGATTACAATTTTTCAATGCACGATAAAGTATGTGTTGAGTTGGTAGTACCATTTGCCCTGTCTTACAATATAAAAGATACTGATACAGTTGTTATCGATGGATCTTTAGTGACATATGAAGAATTGATGAGGTGTACTGAGACGGTTGCCATCCAAAAATATTGTAAGTCAAAAGACTTGTCATCAAAGGGGACCAAGTCGAAATTGATTGCTCGTATCTTCAAGTATCAAATGACTAACAAGAAGCTGAGAAGATGACTAAAAACATAAGTGAAAGTATTAAATTAAGTTGAAGTATCCTAGTATGTCTTTTTAGATTTAAATTTTGCTTGTGTTGTCTAGGCAGTTCTACTGTGTCTAGATATCATTGCATCTATGCCTTTTTGTAACTGTTGGGCCTGATATTGCAATACTAATAGGTCCGATTTGAAGCGTCTATCTACCTGATGTTTATCTACCACTACCTCCTTTTTACATCGCTGGTTTAATGAACAATCATCTACTATCTCTCCTTTAGATTGCTTGTTCATATCTAATGCAATACTTCTATATACAGCCTTGTCGTCCTCCGTCATACTATTCCAATCTTGTAGAGCCATCAATCTGAAATGTTCAAATGTTTCTACTTTCTTTTTCTCCTCTGTCTTGGGATCTATGTAGTATGCATTCTCATTTTTGATAGTTTTCTTCTTATGCTGTCTCTTCTTATCAAATGGTTTGTATTTATTAATATACTCCTTGAACTCGTTGACGTCAGTAAAATCATTTTCTTTATTGAATATCTCTATGGATCTTCTTTTAGTGTACACATTCCATGCATTCAAGTGGAATGGTCGACGACGCTTCAGGTTGTGCATCGTTTTTGATGGTAGGTATATTCTATCTATTATGATGTTCTTATCAATAGTCAGCGGCGGTTCGTTGCGTGATATAGCAAAGACGTCAAATGATGTTATATTGAGGAGGTTGACTTTCTATTTGACGTTCATACCTCGTAGTAGAGCAGCAGCATCTCTCCGCTATCAACAACAAATTATAAAAGCAAGAGAGAGCAGAGAAGCCCAGATAAGAATTCGTTTGGCGATATTTGGCGATCACACGTGAAGGAGGATGAAGCTTGCCCATGAAAACTGCCGGCCCTCTCCGGGCCCCTCGTCTATATAGATTTTACATTATACATTAGTAATTCTATTCAAAAGTCTATTTGTACTCTCATCATAAGCCCTTCCCTCAATTCCATTTTTGTTCAGCCAAGTTTTGATACCATGACATGGAGCACATGTCAGTGATAAGTATCGAGCAACCTCATTGAGTAATTTAAGGAGCGCATAATGTCCAAGATCTGTTGCTTTAATTGTTTTGCCTCCTTCATGATCCCAGTGGAACCCAGGATGCAAGGCTGGTCCTGTGTTCATAAAATCTACGAAACAATTGGGGTTAGCACAAGTCCGACTTAGCTTCCTCATTATACCCACCACAATACCAGACACCACTACGCCTATCATATTAGACTCAGGTCCAGTTTCATCGTACTTTGTTGGATCCCAGTCGATTACATCTTTGAACGACAACTGAAAGCTATCATAGATAAGATAATACATATCACTTGACTTGATTGATGAATCGTTCGAGTGAACCTTATTATATGAACCAAAGTAGCCCATGGCAAGAAGCTTGATTAAAAACGCAAACATATCGAAGTTATGGACAAGTTCATTACCAGGAACATGTTCAGATTGAAGAGACATTGGGTAGATGAGCTCACATTGAAGATTCGATGCTGATCTCTCATATCCAACTTTGTGGTCATGGTGGCACGTGCAAACATGAAAGCACTTGTCGAATATCTCATCCAACATGTATTCAACATTGTAACAAAGGTTATATGGATCGTCAAACTTGGCTCCATAAACTTGTGTAAGTTGATCTTGGTGATCTTCGTTCATTCCATGTCCTGATGCTCTTAGATTACTGTTTGATGTTTTGTTGACACAACCTGGCATGAAGCAGTCGTCACGGACACGTGAAGCAATGTTATACATGATGCTACCAAGTTGATCTTGAATGAGCTTCCTGCCATTCGTTTTGTTGCTCATTGCCATAAGCTCATCGTCCGGAGTCGAACAAACCATTGTCCAATCATAGCCAAACTCAGATTTCACCTCTTGTTTCAAACCATCCCAAAGTGCTTGTGAAGTGAAGTCATATAAGCTTGGATTACGTTGGTATGTGTTGATCAAATTGTATGTTTGGCTTGTAATGATATCAGCTTTCTGTCCCTGAGCTAGCTGATGTAGGTCAAATGCAAGACTTTGATCGTCATTTACTGAACCAAGAATCTGGATAGAACGAAGTATATGGTATGTTAGAACAGTGTGTATAAAAGCAGAGCATACATCATTGTATACTCACCAGGTTATAATACTCATTGTATGAATAGTTTTGAACAATGGCTTCTTCAAGTAATGGGTTGTCATTCTCAGCCTCACGTGTTTCTTTTGCTTGCCGACGCCTTTCCTCCAACTCATTCAAGACTCGCTGTTTGTCGGCATCCCAATACTGTTGATCCGCATCTGTGACAGAACCTGCAACTTGAGCACGGCAAAACCTCAAGTAGCGAATAACCTTCGAGGTATCTTCAGCTCGATTAGGCCAGTGTCGTGCAGCATCTCGTGGGAAAGTAGAAATCAGTGTATCAATCATTAGAAGATGCTTTGCCCTTAGGAAGAAATGGTGACAGTAATGAATAGAGGGTATATGAAGGATTAGTATAGTATTTAATATCGAGTATGCAACTTTCATGGATATTCGGGAAGGATACCCTTCGGTATCCTTGTGCATAAATAAGGTAGATACGGCTACTCACCTCGCTCCAGTTGCATGACTGCCGAAAAGCCTAAATGATTTACGGAGATCCCCGTCCTCATCATATAGCAAATTGAATGATTCGAGTAGTAAACTCACATCAAATAACCCACCAATCTGAGGGTTGAACTCTTGAGGGTTAAGAATTCGCTGAAGATTGGATGGTTTACGTAGAGCTTCGAGGACTTGATTGAGACGGGTCGTCTCTTGATTGTTCCCATTTCTGGGGATGTCAAAGCGAGAGATTGCCTTATTCATGATGAACTCGGCGGTGATCTTGAAGAGGTCTTCTAGTGACGGAAGGGTACGGCTGGTCTGAGTAGACGCCGAAACAAGAGCTTTGTCTCTATCTCTCATTGCAAGAAGACCTCGGACATCAGTATGGGCAATAGTACATCTTTTTTCACCAGTACGGATAAAGTGTAACAAATTACACCCAAACAGTGTATCAAAAGGGCAATTCGACGTCTTTGTCGTAAGTTTTCCGTATGCTCCACCACCGTAATAATCTGATTTGAAACCACCTGTTGGATTTACCATGAGGTTTTGTGCAGGATAGAGACTCTCTTTTGATAGTAGGCTACTGCAATCTTAGCATTCGGTACTGTTGGTGGATTGATTGCATAGTGCCCGAGATAGTAGTACACTTCCTTCTCGAAGCATAAAAGGAAATCTAATGATTCTCCCATAGCCTTTTGTTTCCTAACAATTGAGAGTATTTCTTTTGCAACCTTCTTACCAGCTAATGCCAAAGCCTTACTATCTTCATTATTGTCACCACACTCAACTTTCATCTTCCTCAACTTAAATGTCAGCGGAATGAGTAAACTTCCTTCCCCTAATTTGTAAGGGAACTTCCTTCTACTGAAAGTTACAAATCCATCTGCCAATTGTACCCCTAAATCACTCCGATACTCCTGTTCACAATTCGGACATTCATTCCAAGGCTCTGTAATCCTTTCTAGTTCATCTTTCTCGAAATGTTGTATCGATTTCCTCTCTGCATACTGAATTAGACATGATATATGAGCATAACCTGCATCTCCACGGCAGGAGCAATCTCGTATTATGGGCTTTCCCGAATCATCTTCTCCATTATCTAAACATATCCAACAGCTTGGTATATCGGGTTTGGGCGGAGCAACTTTATTTAGCGGTACATTTTTGGTTAAACAATCTTTACACCTCCGTTCATACTCTTTAAGTCTCCATTGTTTCTTACTAAAACATTCTTTAGATAATTCTTTGCAACATGCGGCACATTGCTTCATTATTGCAATTGTTGTGTATTCGTATCTTTGCTTTGAAAATTGATGTATCAAGGGAGGTTCTCACGAAATATATCAAGTGTTTGGTCTATACGTACGAGTATAAAACTACTTTCAACCATTACACTACTTAAAACCATTATAAGATACCGGTATCTTGTACTAAGTCCTACGTACAGACTACTAAAAAAGTACCTGATATGTCCAAGAGACACCCATCTGAATTTGTCCAACTACTTAAGACCATTATCTTTAAACGATTATATCTCTATCAATATTTACATTTGAGTGTAAATGGATAGTTCCATCGTATTCTACGTTAAATTCTGCATCGGAATAGTATACTAAAATATTTCTGTAGGACAATTTCGGCGACCAAAATTGCTGGCCAAAGTTATAGTGGACATTTAACAGGACTCCAGGTATGGTCTGATATATGAGACCACTTTTCAATAGGCCAACTTCTAGCCACTGTACCTCTGTGGGAAATCAACCTCAGATCAAAAGTGGCGGTGTTTTGGAAAGCTCTGCTCTTGCTCTACATGACTGCACTATCGGTCAGATACCTATCTTACACCCCTGTGAGCGAGTACCACTTGAAAAATAAGTCTGAATGGTACCTTTGGCTCTCACGTCTCTCAATTTATAGCCATCTGGTTGACCATGCAGCACATGGCGATCTGGCACCCAAATGAGCCGAAAATCTCAAATTTTCTTCGCCCCCAAAGGGGGCTAATGTAGGGCAGAGACCACCACCCAGGGTGGATGGCGCTGCTAGTGGCGATCTATTACCATTATACATAGTGTGCGCGCGCATCAAACACGCGTGAAGGGTCGCATGCGACCCTTTACGCGTGTTTCCAAATACCTACGCGATTTGAAAAGGTATTTTTTTGCACATTTTGGACTATTTCACACCCTATAGGGCTCATATCACAACTCTAGTACCCACAGATAGCAAGATTAGGACCTTCTGATCAAGTTACAACTTTGAAGTTTGAGCAAACTCCCTCGGAAACCCCCTCAATTTGAGTTACAGGCGGGTTCAAGTCTCCATTTTGGAAAGGATACCAAATCCTTATACCCTGAGTGCTGTTAATGGTTGTAAGTAGTTTTATACCCAATGCTACAATTATCATATAACGTTAAGACGCGCCGGCCACCATCACACGAATTGAGTGTCATTTTAGCGAATAAACGGTATCGTTCTATCGCCATTGATTCAATTTTATGAGAGAAGAATCGACTCATTCATTTTCACCTGTTTGTGTGTCATTGCAACGATTGACGCAGCTACTATAGACTATGAGATGCAAGCTATATAATCCATATTAAAAAAACAACACTGCAATGGTAGACGATAATACAGCGCCGCCGATGGCGACAGAAGATACGACCTCTGATGTCGAGGCCCCACCTCTTCCCCCATCGACAAATTATAATAACAATGAAACAACTCAAGAAATAACAACCTCTTCTAATAACTCTACTATATCATCTGAAAAGGAGAAGATTGATACAAAAACTGCACCCTCAACACCCACGGCCAGCTCAGATGAACCATCTTCCAATGATAAACTATCCGACTCTTTATCATCCACCAATACTGAACAACAAGAACGACTAGTATCACGTGAAGACGAAGCAAACTGCTTATCATCATGGTTATTACTCTACCTAACTCCACTACTCAAACTAGGAGCAACTAAAGTCCTATCGGGAAATGACGTAGGCCCTCCCTCGAAGTGTGACAAGGCTGCATCATGTTATAATAAAGTACAATCATTATGGATAGCCGAAGTAGAACGTACCAAACAATTAAACGAGTTAAACAAAACTAAACATCAACAAAAGTTAGATAAGTTACCAAATAACAATGATAAACAAACAATGAAACAACGTAAAAAAATTGGTACATATAAACCAGCATTACCAAATTTAGCATCAGTATTAATGAAATCATTCGGTCGAATGCGATTGGGATATGCTATATTCTTATATATACTATCATCACTATTGCAATTCCTACCAGTATTAATATTAAATGATTTAGTGAAATATTTCGAAAGTTCAGATCAGGCAAATTACAAGAGTTTATTATTTCATCCTTGGGGTAATGTTGTAGGATTATTCATCTTTCCTGCATTGGTATCTTTGTTTCAAACACGATCACAGGTGATATTAAATCATTGTGCCATTTACATCCGAACATCCATTAGTACATTATTATTTAGTAAGGCATTGACAATCTCAGCTGCGGGACGTGCACAAACATCTACAGGTCAGGTAGTAAACATGATGTCAAATGATACCCAGCAGGTACAACGCTTCCTATTATTCTTTGGTTTTACATTAGTAGCACCTATACAGATTATTATTAGTTTAATATTGATTTATAATCAGGTGGGTAATGCTACCTGGGTGGGTATTGGTTTCATGATGTGTCTAATACCCACGAATGGTGTGGTATTTAGTAATGTTTCAAAAATGAGACGTAAGGTATTAAAATATTCAGATGAACGAGTGAAATTAATCAATGAAATACTAAGCGGTATCCGAATAATCAAATTCTACGCATGGGAAAATCCCTTCAATAAACAAGTGAATCGATTACGTGAAAAGGAATTAAAAGCATTAACAAAGTTAGCATACACTACTGCTATTGGATTTAGTTTAATTATGTTATCAGCTCCCATTATTAATCCAATATTGGTTTTTGTGACATATATTGGATTGGGTAATACATTAGATGCAGCAACGGCATTTACTACTATTGCCTTGTTTAATATAATGAGATTTCCATTTGCGTTCTTGCCAATGGGGTTTTTACAGTTTGTTCAGAGTAAGATTGCTATTCGGAGGTTGAGTGTTTATTTGGAATTGAGTGAGTTGACTGATTATGTAATGATTGAGGACTGTCCAGCGGAGAGTACCGGGTCTATTGAGGAGGAGGATGGGAAGAAGGAAAGTGACGATGATGGCGAGGTTGGAATGTTCATTGGAGAAGAGGACACCAAGACTTCTACACCATCTGATCCAGCAGTCGTCATCAACAACGGTACCTTCTCATGGATCGACCCTGACGCCACACCACCACCACCCGAACCCAAGAAGAAGCGCATGTCACGGAAAGAACGACGTGCCTCCCAGAAGAAACTCAAGCTTGAGAAAGAGAAGGAAGAAAAACGTGCCTCAAGTCTAACTGCTGAGGGAGGTTCAGCACATCCATCTACCAACTCATTAAACCGTGCCGAAAGTATGGCAAGTTTGGGTATTTCTGTCAAGACTGTTGACGAAGAACAAGACAGTGCCGAAAGTCGAATTGCATTGAAAAGTATTTCGTGTTCGATTGAACGTGGCTCATTAGTTGCTGTTGTGGGTACTGTTGGGTCTGGTAAGAGTTCCTTCCTATCAGCTATATTGGGTGAGATGGAGAGTATTGGTGGTACCAAGGTTTATATGCCACCAAAGAAGAACGACGGTATGGATAAGAAGGAGGTCACCAAGGCTATGACAGAGTCGGGAACTTCTCCTATGCAAGGTGGAGAGAATGTCATTAGTTACTGTTCACAATCACCGTGGGTTGTAAATGACACATTACGTGGTAACATCTTATTTGGACGTGAATATGATAAGGATCGATATGATCAGGTAGTGAAGGCATGTGCATTATCAGATGATTTGGCAGTATTGCCTGCCGGTGATATGACTGAGATTGGTGAACGTGGTATCAATCTATCCGGTGGGCAAAAGGCACGAGTTGCATTAGCTCGAGCCATGTACTCGCCCGATTCTCAATTGATCTTGATGGATGATCCACTGTCAGCTGTTGATGCACATGTTGGTGAACATCTATTCAAGGAAGCAATCACTGGTGAGGTGTGTAAGGGTGCCACACGTGTGTTGGTGACACATCATGTACACTTCTTGCCACGATGTGATTCTGTGATTGTTCTGGAGAAGGGCACTGTCAAGCATGCAGGTTCTTATCATGACTTGGTTGCTCGTGGTGTAGATTTTGCAGGTGTCATTGATATTGAAAAGAAGAAGGAGGGTAGTGAAGAGGATGGTGATGATGACAAGGATGATACCAAGGCAGATGATGATGCCGCTGCCAAGGACTCAGTTGACAAGTCTGGCAACTCCGACACAAGTAAAGAAGATGGGAATGATGTATCCAAGTCCGATAAGAACAAGATGAAAGAAGCCGGCAAGAAGCTCATGACAGACGAGGACAAGAACGAAGGCTCCGTTGACGGAGCCATCTATACACACTACGCCAAGGCTGGCGGTACGTTTATATTCTTCATGATCTTTATCATTCAAGGATTCGGCAAGGCATCCGAGATTATGGCTAACTTTTGGTTGAGCATTTGGGCAGAGGCCACTGCTAATGCTGCCATGAACCAGACGACTGTCGACTCCTTTTACTACATCAACATCTATGCCGCATTTGGCATTGGTGGTGTCATTTGCCTAACCATCCGTGCCCTGACAATGGCAATCCATCGTCTCAAGGCCTCAAGAAAGCTACACAATGACTTGACCGACAGTATTATGCAAGCCCCAGTTGCCTTCTTTGATGTTACTCCTATTGGCCGTGTATTGAATCGATTCGCTGCTGATATGGATAAAATTGATTTAGAACTTACACAAAGTCTAAGTTTTGTGCCATTCCAATAAGCATAGGCATACACAATTTATCATTGCTTAAATATAAGGAGACGAAGAACTTGTGAGAGTTGTTAGACATGTAATTTCTTTTGTCATCATCTTGGAAAAGATGACCCCTTGATTAGAGATTGAACCAAGGAGCAAAAAAACTAATTTGCATAGCTTCCGCAACACCAATACCAAGAATCTGGTAGCTGTATCGATAAGAAAGGAAGCAAAAGTTTATATTATAAACCTATAAACATCGGTAATGATTACTGACGTTACCAGAACATACCATAGGTATATTGATACCAAGAATATTGACAATATTTACACCAACAAACAATTTAAACTATCATTTCATAATACAAACAATCATCTAACTACCATCTGATCCATATAACAATACCATTAGTGTGATATGATATGACCATGATGACCTGATCCAACATGATTAAGAATTAATTGCTACATTCTACTTCTCCTCCTCATACCAATCTGGTTTTTCGATCTTGCCATATTGGTATGCAGTCACATCTCCATGTTTCCCGGTGCTAATTGGATGTAACTTGCAAACGTTTGCTTCATGTATAAGCCTTGTTAGGTTGGCATACTTAAACAAGTCTGATGGAGTTGCTGATTTCTTCGATCGATTCTTGTGATTGAGCTCTACACCGGAGCGGGTTGGCTCCCTCATGTTCAAGAAACTCTCACGCTCGTTACCTGGACACTTCACTCCAAGCATCTTAATTAACTCTCTGAACGCCCTTGTGCACAACAACCTATTCTTACCTCCTTTCTCGATATACGCAGTTTCATCCCCCTTCCTCAAATCCGGCAAGAAGATCCTCAAATGCATCCATACTACTACCTGCACAGTCTTGTAGGTAATAGTACCATTGCCTTTCTGAGGATTTACAAAGGCACCTCGCTCCTCAAGGTCCAACTTTGTCGACGCCACTTCCCTAATGTTCAATACTTCTGTGACAGAGCGGTGTACATCGCCGTAGATATCAGGAGAGTATAGCAAGTGATTAGGAGTATCTAATCGCTCATAGTAGTCGCCGATGTCATCCTCGTGTCCATGATAATGACAACATGTGCAGACTACTCTACACTTGAGTGCCTCCATAATGACTTCACGAGGTCCATAACCTTTTCCGGCAATCCGAGCAAGATCTTTCCACTTTGGGAACCACTTGATGAGATGATCCAAAGGAAGCTGATACAAAAGAATACTTATTAGCTAATTGAAATCATATCACACAAAATGTATTGATTCATTCCATTCTTACCTTGCATAGCTGACACCATAAGTCCACTTCGTCTACCCCTTTCACACCTTTTACCCCACGTGGGCAGTTGTAACACTCGATACAGAAATGCTTGATGTATGACAACGTAATCTGACCTAGCATTATCTTCCACTCCTTCTTCCAACGACTCTCATAATCCATACTTCCAGTTTCGGGTGCACATAATTGCTCCATCGGAATGTTACTATACTGCTTGAGTTCCTCCACCAACTTTTCATACGTGACGGTAGGATGTTCCTTACCAGAAAAGCCCTCCCCTTGCACCTCAATCTCAAGAATCTTCTCAAAGACATTGCAGTTGCCGATTAATGCCTCAGCGGTAGTTTTATGTTTGCTCTGAGATAGAGTTGGTTGGCATCGGTATATGTTAGTGAGGTCTAGAATAACGATTCAAATATGGTCACAAATACGAAGGTTGTAACTTACCTCTCTCGGCTTGGTTGCGGCAGCCTCTGCTTTCTTCTCCTTCTCTTGGCTATCCCTTAACATCTTCACTTGTCGCTCAAAACGTTGGTAATCCTCCTCACTAACATTACCATGATTAACTCTCCGTTCCGTTGGATCTTTTGTGTAGCTCGGTTTATAATTCGGGTCTGAGATACATTCCTTGCCAGTAAGCGTAGGAAGGCCATTGATCCGTTTCACCTCCTTATCCAATTTCACCTCATGATCATCTCGATATTTACTTTTAGCTCCCTGCACATCGTTCAATATTGTCACCATTTTTCTATAGATTTTCATTCTAATAGTTTGGCTTTCTTCGTTGTCAGTTGAATGGTTTTTGATGTCATTAGTAATAGGCAGTGTAAATACCCTGTAACCTCTTCTACTATTTCCTTCTTTATTTAAAAACTGAACTCCAGCTTTCTCCAATTCGGATATGATGTGCTACAAAATATTATATTAATGTTAGTATAGATAAATATACAACAACAACAAAAGATTGTATATATTACTCACCATAACAATCACATTCCTACGATCACCTCCAACATACTCTTTGCCAACATGCTTATCACCATCTTTTTTACCAACATACTTTTCGCCATCAAATACCACACCGCCACCTTCATATTCAACTCCTCCTAAATACAATGTCTTGCCATCATCGGCAAATACAGGTGCTTTGTATTTATAGGTATAAGAAGTGCCTAAAGCCCTTGCCTCACCTGCAAAGTCTGTTAAATGATCAATACATAACCCCATTAATAAGTCTTCGGCAGTATTATACGCTGGTTTTACACCAGACTGAGAAAGTATTACATTATCCGGCTTTGTCGCATCCGTCATGATGCGTTCTGCTTTCTTATTACTATCTTCCTCTCTCGTTTCTGTTTTGTTAGCTGGCGGTTTTGATTCATCTTCCTTCTCATCTTCTCCTCCATCGTCTTTTTCATTGGATGGCTTCCTATATTTACGATCATCAAATTTTTCAAAGATAGATGATAATCTATCACAACTCATAAAACTATCACGATTATCACTCTGCGCCACAATACTCATAACCGGAGGTGGTTTCTTCTTGTTGTAATATTCCATAATATTCTTCTTTTCATCATCATCGTATGGATCAAATTCATTGGGGATGCATTTCGCATTGACAAATTTACTCATAATATTACGTTCCTCGTCAATAGTGACATCAACATTATCGTTCTTGCTGTATGCAATCGTTTCTAATACTTTATAATCAATATTGCTCCACATAGGAAGTCTCTCATCATCAATATCACTGTCATCATCACTATCCGATGATGACATGTCTCGAATCTCTTTAAGCTCTTCTGTAGTAAAACCACCTGGAATGTACATACTTTCAACATTGGCTAGTTTGAGTCTCTTCTCTTCTCTACTTCCGTCACTGCCTCCACTACCATCATTACCTCCAGCCATTTTAATGAATGGTGATGACGACGACGGTGGTCCAAAGACCGAGTTAATGCGATGTGCAACTTTACAAGGAATAATCATGGCATGTAAATCAATGGGCCGCTATGGTAGATGGTAGTAGAGAGTAAGTTGAAGTTGTGGCAATGAAAATTCTTGTAGAAATGGCAGGAGAAATGAAACTTCTTGCCCTCAACAACCTGCACACCCACATAGGTACATTACATTACGCTAATACATCTCATACTAACAAAACTTACCACAACCATGTCTACTACGTCGGGAAGGAAGATTTGGGGTGCGGAAGCAAACGCATCGCCTGAACAGTAAGTTTTTATTTATAAATATCGTCTGTCATAACAAAATCCATACAATGACAATAATTTTTATCTGAGGGTGAACCGTCTCTGAGTGTCTCTGTGGGTTATCTTTAGCATGAAATGACGTATACTATTTATTTATATCTAATTATATATGTTAAGTGATACAATATATGCCTAACCCTCGTTATGTATATCATTATATATATCTTAATATAAGATTGCAATATACTAGTGAAGTGGGTGAATTGTTTGCCAAACACAATGTGGCAAATGATAACCCAAATGATATTACAAATCAAGGGAAATGTAAAAAGGGTGAAAAGGATAACTTTGTATATGTAAATCAAGACTATGATGGGGACAATGATGAGATAAACTTCGAATCTGCATTTAATTTAGGTAGATTCGTTTTAGCGTCCCCGGATGATTTTGCAAAGTTAGCAACTCAGGTACCGCAGCAGTTGACTAATATTCTCCAACAATTATCAGAAGCTGGATGTAGAAGAGCTAAGGCAGCTAAGAAGGTGTTGATTAAGATTGGTAAGTTTATTTATGAATGTGTTTCTTATAATATGCCCAACCCCATTAATAATTACCTAATTCATCTACTATATTTAAGGTGATAATACTAATACCCCCAAAGATAAGAAATTATCATCATCTACCACCGCCGCTTCGTCATCAACAAAGAAGAAGAAGGAGAAGAAGAGTCCTTCTGCATCCGGAACAAAGAAGACTAGTTCTACATCATTCGGTCATGGAAATGGTAGTAGTGAGTATATTGAACATATAAGATGTGCACAACTTATAAATTTATCCCTTTTCTCATATTATGTATTAATCATGTTATTTTACACACAGAGAAACGCAAAATTAGCGGTGATACCAAACAATCACCTGCCGTAACTACTCCCATCAATAGTGGTGGTAAAGGTGATATCAAGTCCACTGCTGTTGCTGCCGTAACTGATGTGGATAAATCAGGAGATACGGGTAATAGTAATCCCACCCCCAAACCTCAAGGCCAAGGCACCTTCCCCAAACTCCCATTGGGTGGTAGTGGAGATGGTGATGGTGTTGGTTTAGCCGCAGCTGTCCCACAGGTCGGTGGTAATAAGTTGACGCCTCAACTAACTAAGTTTGATTTGCCAAAGTCAAATAAAGATGCAGCTGCTGATGAAGGGGTATCCAAGGAAGGTACAACCGGCGCCAGTTCTGGAGGAGTAGCCGCAAGTGGTGGTGGAAATGTAGCAGAATCTGGTGGTGATGCTGGCGATGTCGGTAGTGGAGTAGGTGGTGGAGGAGAGGAAAAGGCCGTAGATACTGCACTACTTGTTGACAAAGGCGGTAATTCACCTCGATCACAACGGGACTCACTAAAACAAGCAAATCTTGGGAAGAACGCTGCAGAGTTGAAGAAAGACCGTGAAGAGTACAACCAAGGCAAAGAGGTATTCCGCTACTTGACTGAGATTGATCTAAAGTCAGGGAAAGATCACAAAAAGAAGATTGCTCACACATCTGTGAACTCTATTCAAGCTGGCGTGGATTCATTCAATGCCAAAGCCTCAATCCACCATAACCCAGAGGGGGATTATGCAAGACTTGCGGTTGAAGTTGGTTACAATTACTTCTATTCAGGACCACTAGATCCTTCTAGTGTGGAACAAGCACGAGAGGTCCTTGATAATTTCACACCCTTGGTGGAACAACACTGGAAGTATTTCGAGGAGGGAAGGAAGCTACAACCACTTGGCAAGAAGGTGGATGGAAAGGCTTTTGAGGATGCCGCAAGTGAGTAAAGTATCTAGGCTTGTGGAAAGCCTAGATATTTGGATCTCGGACCTCATCAAGGCTTCTATCAGTGGAGGATTATACTATACTATACTACGGGGGATTATTTTATGATATTTTATATAGAGTTGAAAGTTGAGAGGGTGTTTATTGAGATTCGGGGGTATTGAATTCTCATCATCTATTTCACCAGTTGAGATCTAGAGTAGGATGGTTCATTGCTCCGGCAGTGTATCATCAATAACTTATAGTGAAAGACAACTTTAGCTAACGCCTTGATCAGCTGTCAAACTTTCATCCCTCACATCACACCTACACCACACACACATTCGTACCACATTAAACTCTAAACTAAACAACAACAACACCTCAACATGACGATTATATTAATTAGACAGAGGTCTCTTTTTCAGCTGTATCTACCATGTATTCAGTCCTCGGTGCCGTTAGTGCAATTGTTGCCGCAACCAAGGGCACCTTATTGATTGCTTTTGCACCCATTGCTTGGATATTCTATGTGATACAGAAATGGTTTCGTAAATCATCCACTGAGTTGCAACGAGCTGCCTCTGTGGCCCAATCACCCATCTTTACTGACTTTTCTCAAATGCTTTCGGGTACATCTACTATCCGAGCTTATGGAAAACAGACCAAGTTCTTCAATAATTGTCAGAATAGCTTTGATAAGTACAATGCCTTGTTCGGCTCTATTCAGCAGGCAAACTTTTGGCTTGGATTACGGTTGGATATGCTAGGAGGAAGTGTAGGAGCCGTTATTGGCGCCGTCGCTCTAGCCACAAACAACGTGGACTTTATTCCAGCAGGTTGGGTAGGCTTAGCGCTTAGTTACTCAATTGAAGTCACTGGTTATCTAAAACACGGAGTACGAATGATAGCACAGGTAGAGGCAGATCTGAGCTCGGTAGAACGAGTTCTGCACTACTCAAACAATGTCGAGCACGAGGCTGCATCTGTAACCAAGCTAGACCCTCCACTAACCGAGTGGCCAAGCAAGGGAGAGATTCAAATACAAAATGCCAGTATGAGGTACCGTGATGGCCCGTTGGTGCTCAAGAACATTTCCGTCTCATTCAAGGGTGGTGAAAAGATTGGCGTCGTAGGTCGGACGGGAAGTGGCAAGTCAAGTCTGATGAATGCTCTCTTTCGTATCACAGAGATTGAGCCTGATGGTGGAAAGATTCTCATTGACGGAACAGATATATCTACGATTGGTTTGAATGCACTCCGTCTTAGTCTATCAATCATTCCTCAAGACCCTGTCATGTTTAGCAATACTGTTCGATATAACCTTGATCCGTTTGAGGAGAAGTCTGAGTACGAGCTTTGGGAAGCTCTGAAGAAGGTACAACTAGCGGAGGCGATTGCCGTAATGCCAGGCGGACTCGACGAGCTAGTTGCCGAGGGCGGTGAGAACTTTTCTCAGGGACAACGTCAGCTACTTTGTATAGCCAGGAGTCTTCTAAGGAAGCCGAAGATATTGGTGATGGATGAGGCCACAGCTAGTATTGACAATACAACCGATGCAGCAATTCAGCAAATGATTAGAGAGAACTTCGCCAATGCTACAGTTCTGACAATTGCTCATAGATTGAATACTATTATGGATAGTGATCGTGTCCTCGTCCTTGATGATGGTAATGTGGCTGAGTTTGATTCACCATCTGCATTGATATCGAATGGAGGTATCTTTGCCTCAATGGTTGAGAAGAGTAGAGATGCTCACGAAGGATAATAGTTTGATAAACATTAGATGTGATATTTGTTAGTGACTCCTATTCTGTTGCATCTAGCTTTATATATGTACGATAGTTAGTCTATCCTAGTCCATCACTCCCGTTGTATCGAGTTTTATCAATCTAAATACCCATTTCACATCTCAAGAGTCATTGTATATTGAGTGATTGCAAATATCGTAACAATACCACTAATCAAGGCAAAGAACTTCTTCCACTTATGCTCGGGATCTTCCCACTCCTCAGGAATAACTTCCGTGGCACCTACATATACAAATGTCCCGGCAACAACTGCCAACATTGATGCATCTACAATTGGCGAAGCAAAGTTATTCACTGTTGGTTGAGGGTAAGTAGTAGTGGTATAACGTTGAGTGAGTTTTTGTGCCATATCTTGTGTTCAAAATTTGTAAATACAATGCCAGATACACAATATATACGATCCTCCACTTACCAGCCATACCAATAGCAACACCAATAGGACCCATACAACTAAAAACACTTAAAAACTGTACAATCTGTGGCTTGGGCATACCACTTTTCAAAAAGGCTACCAACAACGCAATACTCTCGGCAGGTTGATGTAATGCAATTGATAATGATAATAATGCCGAATCACCAAATGTATCCGCCAAGCCCAATGCTGTCATTTCTAATATAGAATGTACGCCTAATGCACCTAATAGGATTACTGCTGAACTTCCTGTAAATCCGGATGATTCTTTAGTCGTAAGTGATGGCAGTGGTGCTCCATTCTTCTTTTCCTTTTTATTAGTATGTGAATCATGACTACTATTTCCACCGCTTTCCATCTCATGCATAATATCATGTGCATCAAATGCAACCTTCTCCACAAAGAATATCAATAAATATCCACTTAATACAATCATATATGGCAGAGCTTCATTACTCAATATACTACTACCCACAGTACCACTACTACTACTCTTAACACCATGAAATCCTTCAACACATTCAGGAATTAAATGTCCAAATGCCAAAGATAGAAATACCCCGCCAGAAAAAGCATTTGCTATACTTAATCCTAATTTATTTTCGGATATTTTTTTAGATTTTAATGGTAAGAGCCAACATACTACATTGATTGTTGTTAACATTGCCTGGAAGATTATTTTCCATATGTTTAATGGTATACCGTATGGTGTTGCTGTATTTATTAATTCTGAAGCTGCATTTGGTGATGTATTGTCGAGTAATGTATCAGCAAGTACATTGGCAGCAGATGTTGCCGACGATGAACCATCGTGAGTATGATGTAAATGTCCACCACGGGGTATACTAGATAAGGCATCGTGACAATTGTATGTTTCTAATGATGATATTGACATACATGTTGAGCAATCGGTACAGCAATCGATTGGTATGATTGGTTGACGTTTCGATAATATGGAAAATCGTGGTGATCGATGTTGTTTTTGACGTTTTGTAGCTGTGATACTACTAGTTGCAGATGTGGAATCACAAGAAGATGCTGTATCACCACCTCGAACGTTCAATGGGGAATCACCACTAGCAGCAGTTGTATCACCAAACATACCACTACTACCATAGAATTTTCTTTGATAATAATCTTTAAAATTATCTTTTTGATTATGCCATAATGTTACAGCGTCTGTGGTGGATACTGCACATTGTGAGAGGATTAGTATTGCTATACCCCATTTACTACTGCTGCGACTGTTCATTGTATTATTTAGTTTGCTAGGGTGATGTGGGTCGCTACTATGAGGCTCTAAGTATGAGGAGATGAGGAGAGTGTGTGAGTGTGTTTAAGTAGTGAGACCATTATGCTCTAGAAGATCTAGAGTAATGAGGAGTCGAGTTAGGCCTATTCTTTAGATATTTTATTGCAAAGATCGCACCTTAAACCTTAAAATTTTACCTCCTCTACTCAAGGGCAGCCCTGCCCTTTATCCTCACCCAACAAAACCTCATATTTTTCTTTGAGGTGAGTTAGTTGTAGTAGAGCGGCGGCAATATTGTATTAAGGCAAGGCAATATGAGAGATATACGCATATAATGCTTGTATATGTTTTTTCCTATTGTAGCATCGGTGCAGTGATGGGATTGTACGAAGGATGGAGATGCTTTGCAAATTTATATTTCTTATCATCAATGCTAACATTTACTATTGTCCTCTTCTACTACTCAGGTTCCATATATCATATACAGTTAATAAATAATATCCAACCATGCCACATTCCTTCGGAGTCCGAGCCCGTACAAGGCATATGTTTGCCAAGAAATTCCGTAAACATGGATTACCCAGCCTTTCCCAATACATGCTCCCCGTGAAAGTTGGCGACTATGTTGATATCTTTGCCGATCCTGCCATCCATAAGGGTATGCCACACAAGCATTACCATGGACGTACCGGTATTGTCTTCAATGTTACCAAATCCGCCGTAGGCGTACGTGTGAACAAACCAGTTAATGGACGTATCCTCGAGAAACGTATTCATGTACGTATCGAACACATCCGCAAATCCAAGTGTCAAAAGGAGATTATTGAACGTGTCAAGAGTAACGAGGCTGCCAAGAAGGCTGCACGTGAGGGTGGGGAGAAGGTTAATTTGAAACGTTCTGCCAAGCAACAAAAGGAGGCATACTTTTTGCCTGCCGCTGGTGGTGATGGTGAGATTACTACTATTCAACCTCTTCCTTTCAGTGATTTACTTTAAGTTTTTGGTTGCTCTAAAGTTTGTTTGGAGTTTTTTTAAGCAGAATTAACCTTCATATAAAGTCATGCATAAGTACAATATTGTACTCTTTCTGCTGACTAAGGAAATTATTACTGTCTATTTTTTACTTTTTAACTAGTATATCTATTGCAACTGGGTTGGATTGGCACTCTCTTGGAACCAGCCAGTTGGGAATCCGCAATGCACATATCTCTACACATCGATGGTGAGGAATGATACAACAATCAACAGAACGTGGGATAGGTTAGGGCGATCTTTGTTATTGTTAGCAGTCATGTGGAGACGAGATCATGTAATTGTTATCGTCGGCCGCCTGCCTTGTGTCAGGGTCAGGTCTCCTCCCTCTTCTTCTAACTGCAAATATATGAACATATCAGTATGACTCATAAGGTGGATATAGAATACGAGGAGGGGTGATTATAAAACTTTTAACTTCTTATACATGATCATAATCCTCAGTAACTATAACGACATCTTCAACTTTCTCAAGTGATGCATGTGCATCTCCTTTGTTGATAATATCTGAATCAAAGTATACTGAACACAAAGAGAACTTTGATCTACACCCACCCACACTCTTAACACCGGGCAAAGCCTCAATATTTGTCTTAATTGCATCATTATCCTCTTGTTTACGAACTATGAATATTGGCATGGCAGTTTCATTGTTCTTGTCTACTCCTCTAGCCGATCCCATGAATACTACTTTGAGATATTCATCCTCGGTTGTATCTACTTTTATGATATGATATGGATGTGTCGACATTTGGTGTTTCTTCATTGTATTAGAATTGGTATTGGTCGGTGGCGAGCTTGTAACAAAATTAACAATCAGTTCATTCGTATAGTCATCTTCTTCCACAGATGTAATCTCGACATCATATGCTTGTGAATTATCCTCCTCGATACCAACATATACGACTGCAACAATTTGTGATGAGAAATCTACCGTGGGTAATGTTGGTTTGCTATTGTCATAATCGTCATCGGATTGTTCTTTCATATTTACATGTTGACTCCAGAATACTGCAAAGTTTTCTACATTGGAGAATACTTTAGTAAATGTTCCTGTTAGTTCTCCAGGTGATTGGCCTTTCTCTATTGTTTCGAATGGTATTGTTGTGGCTGATGCTAATGACGATGACAATGATATGATGAGTAGAATGAAGAGGTAGACAATCATAGGTATAGTTTTTAGTGTGTGAACAATCATCATGTTATCTGTTATTCTTCTATGGATCAAACCTATAGTAGTGACTTCTATATATCGTAAGGGCCACTTATATTACCTACGAGCGGCTTGGTTCAAGAAGAGAGAGCGATAGATAGTAGGAGGGAGTAAGGGCAGTTGATGAAATTCAGTACCACCAAAGGTTCTAGATACTTGCTCATCCAATTAATCTAAAATGTGATCAACTACTACCATACGATGGCGTAACGCCTGGTAATACCGCTTTGCGGCGGCGCCAAAGATACAATGCAAGATACTCTCGGCCATGGGAATGAGACGATGATCAAGATCAAGAAGTTACAGGCCAATGGGAATGAGGCATGGTTAGATAATGAAGCTCATAAATTACAAATTCAAACAACCAATCAATACAACAACACATCATAACAACAAATCATATCGAAGACGATATATATACATCAAAGATAATAAACAAACAACATAATATGTACATAATTCCGACAATACTTTTACTTGCTACTGCAGCTCCTTCTTCTAATGCTCATCCTTTTCTACGAAAAGGTAATCTCCCCTCTGACCAGCAATACGTTGCAACAACGAGATCAATTGCTCCACCAATGCCCGACGAATCAAACACACCTTTGCAGGGTACAAGGTGGACAGCTACCGATCTATACTATGAAGAAGATGATGAATTAAAGCCAGCATTGGATGATCATCCAGCTACATTGATATTTAATGATTATTCATGGCCATCATTTGAGGACGATGCCGATGATGATATCGTATCATTAGGTGTTGATGGCAATACTGGCTGCAACTCCATCAATGGTGATGCAGCAGTTTCGACTTCTACATTTGAGGTTAGTGATGCTAGAATGACGATGAACATTTGTGAGGATACTGTTATGGAGCAAGAGACGGCTTTCCGTATCCTCTTTCAGCAGTCTGTTACTTATGAAATTCAAGAATCTGAACCTCAAGTACTTGTATTCAAAGATGAAGAGACCGATGAAGTAATAGCACGTTTTGAACCACTACCCGAACCTACACTTGAATCAGATTGGGTATTAGATGGTGTAGGGGAATCTTGGGAAAGAGAGATCACCGATACAGACGAACCTGTTACATTGTCCTTTAACAGTGATGGTACTTACAGTGGATATGGCGGTTGCAATTCGTTCAACGGAGAATACGAAGACATAACCATTGAGGGTAGCTTTTATTCAATGTTTCGAACAGCGAAATTTGTGTCTACTAAGAGACTATGTGAAGATGAAATTAACGACCAAGAACGGAAGGTATTCGATGCCTTGAGGCAAGAGGTAACTGCCTATCGTCTTAATGATCCTCAATTTGAACATAGCTCTGGATTAGAATTGCTTGCTACAACTGTTAGTAGTGATAGCTCTGGTAAATTCCAAATGGTCAATGTCGACGGCGATGTTTTAGCTGGGTATTCTTTAGCTTAAGGACTGAGATGAACAAGTGTGACTAATATTGATTCCTAGACATGTTTGCAAAGTAAAATAGAATGTTTTGATACCATTTGATTAGCTTGCTTGCCAGTAATATAATAGTCGTCTAATCCATCCCTCAATCAACTGAACTTGACTCAAGATACTCATACGGTATCCAAAAAAAAATGACACTTCTTCTTCAGAAAAATATCTTTCCAAGATGATGATAAGATATCATTAGCCTATCTAATCCTAATAGCACGGAAGACTACAGATGTATAATTCTTTTCTACGGCGAATAAACACAATTAGTCGGGCTTTAGTAGCACTAACAATCACAACCTCACAACATAATCATGAGTTGCAGCAGATTCTCCATCGCTCCCATCTTCTTAGTGTTATTGTTGCAATTAATATCAGTATCAGCACAACAAACAACCGAAAGCTTCAAAGATGCTCTAGATTCTTACAATGAAAATGAAGGTCCTTCATTAGCATCGTTTCAGGGGGTGTCACAATCGCAAACGTATACGACAGTCGGACCAACTTGCTGGGGAAATACATGTTACACGGGAAGTACTGCACAGGCGTGTCTTAATCTTGGCGGTACTAATATTGGTGATAGATTCTGTATATTAAATGGTCAATACACAGTAGTTGGTCCAACTTGCAATGGAAATACATGTTATACAGGAAGTACTGCTCAAGCTTGTCTTAATCTCGGCGGTACCAATATTGGTGATGTTTTCTGCATTTTAGAAGGTGATAATTGGGAGGTGGTAGGTCCAACATGTTGGGGAAACACTTGTTATACTGGCAGTACTGCACAGGCTTGTCTTAATCTCGGTGGTACAAACATTGGTGATGTTTTCTGTATCCTTAAGGAAGGTTCTGATTCTGGAGGTGGTAGTGACGATAATGATAACAGTGCATCAGCATCTGTTGATACAAAGTACATTGCACACTTGATGTTCATGGCATCAGCACTGTTGATCTCTCTTTGATCTAAATCGTTGTAATATGGTACAGTTTGATAGTTTAAAGTATTGGTTAGCTAACGGTAATTGTTTGAAAGCTCTCAACTAATTGACTCTGGCTAATATTTACTCTCAAACAATATACTTTCTCTTCTTAAATTATTATCAATATCTCCCTTTATGGGGATGGTAGTGGGGAGAACGGTGAAGAGGACGAGGACGAGGATGATGATCAAAAGATTACATTGGATGAATTGTTTAGATAATTTGATACTTGATTCGAAGCCTGATACAGGAGATGATGCTGCCATGCAGGGCACGGTTGATGATACTGCAGTCAGGACATTAGTTGGGGAGGTTCCAACAGCTGTAGATGGTATGGTGTTGATTGGGGAAGGAAGGAGAAAGGGCTGCCAAGGATAACTTGGGATATGTGGGTAGAGATGAGGCATTGAATATTCAACAGAAGGATACTGCCGTTGTTGTACAAACATTGGGTAAGGAGTTTAGCACAGGTCAAGACGGGAAGTAGTGGGAAGTAGTCTAAATTCGTTCAGATCTTGTGTCAAAAGTGACAGTGACATAATCTTGCCCACTTGAGTCTAACAGTGGAGTTTATGTATCCCTAACATTAAGGTTAGATTTCTATGTTATGACACTAAGTCATTAGAGTATTTGTAACACCTCATTTGGTGTCTCTGTCAAACTTTTAAAAGCCAACACGCACGATGCGACAGAAGAAACAAAGAGCAATATCGAACAAATATGAATGCGATCCCTAAATATCACTGACTAATTTAGCATGTCAGCAGTAATGAGAAGCTCGAAATGACCGGTATCTGTCTCTTCCGGCAGTAGATTTGAGAAAGAATGGGAAGAGACAGTGGTTAAAAAAGGGCAAGTTATTTAGCAGCAGCATAACATGCATAACAACTCCTCTCATAATTTTATTAAGCTATCACTGCACCCTTCTCCCTCTAACCCTCCAGCTAAAACAGTCCATATCATCGTCTATAACACTAACATGAAACTATCATTATCATCTCTCGCCATCGTCGGTATCGCGGTATCCACCCTTCCCAATGCGGCAGGACACCTTCGTTCTATTCCTCCTCCATCGTTGGTAGAGGACAATGCTCATTCATACGACAAAGGAGCTACAGCACCACTCACCAAAGGTACCGAGGAGATGAACCACAAGAGGGTGGGTCGGAAATTGACAAAAAAGAAGAACAACAAGAATAAGAATAAGAAGAGCAAGAAGGTGAGAGCAAGATGATATGCAATATCCCATGATTATGATACACCTTCTCTTTTGCAAATGATATAATATTATTAACTTATGTCTCTTCTCTTATATCTTCTATCTATATAGACATCATCGGTAAGTTATCATCTACATAATAACAAGGCAACAAGGGTTTATATCACAAAGGATACGTATCCTTCTATGTTGCATATATAAAAAACTGACACATGATATGTTCATTATTCTTTCTTATATATATACACAGCCAACTGGGGCACCAACAATCGATCCCGTGAAAGTAGCACTTGAAAAGAGAGCTGTAGACGCTGAATCTAAGCTTGATACCGTGAACGATGAGCTCGTAACGTGTACTTTGGGAAAGCAAGAAGTTGCCGAAGTTGCTAAAAAGTCATTAGAGGATGTCAATACTCTTAAAAAACAACTTGAAAGTTCACAAGCCGAGACCAAACAGGTTACGGTAGACGTGACGAAGTTAAAAGAGGAGGCCGAACGGTTTAAAGCATTATTGACAACGTCACAAGAAGAACTTAATAAGTCGCGAGACGAGGCCAAAAAGGCAGCTGAAACCAGCTTTGACCTCAAAGAACAACTTGGTGGTGCATTAACGAAGCTTGTAGAGACGCAATCCGACCTTAAAGATTCACAAATTGACATCAAAAAGGCACGAGCTGCGGTCGAAACGTTAAGTCAAGAAAAGAAGATAGCAGCTAAAGAACAGGCTCGTCTAAAAAAGTTGGCAGCTAATCTAAAAACCCAACTTACAAAGTCACAGGCCGAGGCCACTCAAATGAAGACGGCAGCAGATGAACTAAAAGCCAGGACTACACGCCTGGCACAGTCTCTTAAGAAATCCGAGAAACAGGCTACTGCTCTACAAGCAAGACTTGAGAAGTCACAAGTCGAGGCCGCAGCCAAATTGCAAGGTCTTCAAGCTGCCGTTTGTACAGAGATTGCCCAGGTAGAATCTGCACAGACAAAAGTAGCAGAGAAGGCCAAACAAGCATTACTCGAAATGGAGACGGCCATGAAAGAGATGACTCTTTCATGTGTTCCCGAGGCTCCGGTTGATGTAGTTTATAAGCAGGAGTCGGAGAAACTCAATGAGGTAAAGGATTTCCAAGTCCAAGGGTTGACTTCATTGACTTCAAAAGAATTCAACGACGCTGTGAAGTACATTCCACAGAATGTCAACTTTAAGTTACAGGAATTCAACGACGCCAGTCCACAAGATAAACTTTTCTATGAAGCCAAGAATGTCGAAGATATTGAGCCGGTCGTATTGAAGCCAGCCAGTAAGGAAGCAGCTTCTGTTGCTTTTGATTTGAGTAAGTTGGACCAACAGCAAGATGTCAAACAGAACGAGTTAGAAGAGGAACTCAACCGTGCTTCTGGAAAAGTTGAGTTTTCCTATTTAGCCAAGAATGCCGCTGAAGAACAATATGTCCAAATCTCTAGGCAAGATGTGATCAGCAGGGCTCAAGATGGTCTTGGTGCTCAGTGTTCAGCATCAACCCAGAAGTTCATTGAACTAGCAGTTGCCATGATTACTGGAGATCACAAGGATACGGCTATTAATGTGATCGGCAGGGATCAAACAGCTGACCTTGTCACATATAGGGGGCAGTTGACTGATCTGATCGGAAGGGATCAAGAGTTGATTGATATCACCGGCAAGGATCAAGTTATTGAACTTGAGCCCGTTAATGATATTGATCTCTCAAGCTTGGTATCTATTGTTGGATGTGGTGCTGTGAAGAAGCAGCAACTTGTTAAGGTTGACTCTGGCAACTTTCCTTTTGAGGTCGTCAAATATCCTCTTGTATCAGAAAAGGATGCAAAGTACGATGGGACGTCCTTGCAATATGTCAAGGCTGAAGTTGATAATACCGATACTGACGGTAATTAGATCCTGATAATGGATTTATGTTTGTGTTTTGTTTAGTGACTAATGGGTAATAATGATAATGAATGGTTTTATTGGATTTGTACCTTGTTCTTTGGTTATGATTTTGTCCTTGGGGTCTACCCACCAGTGTGATGCACATTATCATACATTAATCTTCGTCCTCTTCATCGTCCTCAAAGAACTCGTTAAACGTAAACGTCCCTACCCAATGATACTGCTCTTTCTTACCACCAACACCACGGAACCTCTTCACAGCTACCATCCCCTCCTTGGCAAATAATATAATGTTGGAGGATTTTGGTCCTCTTATAACCTTTGATGAATCTAATGGATATGTTTGATCTATTTCATCTAATTGTGTCCTTAACCTTCCCCTTCGTTCGACCAAATCTATGGATTGTTTGAATGATCCAATCTTTTGCAAGAATCCTGCCGATAGTTGTTTTTCTTCTAACGTTTCCAAATCTTGAGTTATTTCTTGTATAGAATTGTCAACTTCATCTCTTCTTCTTCGTGCTCTACTAAGGACAGATTCATTAGCTAACCAACATGAACTCAGGAAGTATATTCGTTCGGCGGGTAATTCAACATCATTCCTTTTAGCCCCTTCAGGAAAGTCAAGGAAGAACCTCAACGCATACTGTCGACTTGCAACATTTTGTATTTAGACATCCATATGCACCATCAAGTACCTTAATAACTTCTCTACCATTGGTACTGACAAAACTTGGTTCATTTAACACTTCCACTGACATTAAGTTACTACCCATTAATGAATCTCCTCTTAATAATCGTTCTTTACTCATTTCATATTCATCTGGTGGATTGTCTGTAAATTCAACTTCTAAAGGGAATGCAAGCTTGGCACCCGAAGCAGCCCACTCCGGCGGCATTGCAGTGCCCGGAACTCGTCCTATTGATAATAGTGATTCAGCTTGAATAGTCTGTAGTTGAGATAGGAGAGATATATTGCTAGCCCGAGTAGAGAATGCAATACATGGTGCTAAAATTGTGGTGGTTGATATGAGTAGAATTATGAAGAGATTATTTATTGGTATCATGATTTATGGAACGATGATCTTCTGGTACTGTATAATACTTAATCGGTAATGTCGTAGCTTCTTATCCATATATTATGAGTACACTATGAATCCGTCCACTACACATCTCTTTTACTTGAACTGCACGGCAGACGGCAATTGGCAATCAAGAAGAAATTTACCTATCTACACTCTCATAAAAGGATACCAAAGAGGGATGTTGCTACTTGTATGACCACTAGTGCCACTCCAATTGGACTCTTGCTACGGACTAAACGGGGAAGGGATACCGTTTGCAAGCGTACGTCTCCCTTTTTTCGTACTGCTTTGTACCTGGCGAAGAGTCCAATTGGAGTGCACTAGTGCAGATATTCTTGCACACCGTGCAAAACAACTTGCACCGTGCAATTGCATTGTGACATCGCTAAAGAGAGATCAAAAAGAGCAAAAAGGAGGGCATATTTAGGGGTATCGCTCGCTTAAATTATCTATCGTGAGAATTGCATTAGTTGGTAGTAGTTGATAGAAGTATGTTTCATTATGAATATCGATATGATACATACTACAATTACACGGTGCTCGTTGTTTTGCATGATGTGCTCGAATATGTGCTCTCATAGTCATACATAATAACGCTCACTGTAACACGTGCATTGCATTTGAGACTTGAGTACATGAAATCTGCACGCGTTCAGCCCCACATGCCCGCATTCGCTATCGCTCATGCGTGCATTTTGGGGCTTCACTAGTGCAGATTTCATGCACTAAAACCTCGCATGCACTGCACTAGTTACAGTGCACGTTATTAAAGTATTGCGTTGCTCTGGCTTACTTTGATTGAGGTGTTTGTGTTGTAATAGAGTGTCCACACAAACACAAATTTGCAAGCGACCGGTAGGCAAATTTGCAAGTTGCAACTTGGTTCCCCAAAATCACTCGACTTGCAAATTTGTGTGTCCACACAAGCGTGCAAATCTGCGAGTTGTAGCTCTAAATTTGCAAGTGGTTTTGTTGGATGGCTAGCCCCCAATTCCCCTCTAAAATAGTCATTCATGCACAGCACTATTGCAATAATTAAACCAAGACGAGAACCAAGAGCACTATCAGATGCTCCGATGCCGATATACACCATGTTTCTCCATCTCCATAAAAGCAAATCGATAGTATCGATACATCTACCAATATACCTCCCCTCACAACACAAACTTTTAACTTTACCATCACCAAAACAACTACTTTTGTACGAGAGATATAACCATCAGCCTCGATTTATAATAATATCTATATCAACAACATACGGCAAGTTCTGTATATTTTATATCAATATATTATATAAACAACAGCAGCTACTGCAATTTATCTAACATTACTACATCATCTTACATCATACTTATTCACCACAAAAACTAAAGAAATAACACATGCCCCGCCGAGGTAGAGAAGAGTTATTAGGCGGTAATAACGATGTAGAAGAGCGTATTGAATATGGTTATCGACGGGCGAGACGTGATACCTCCATTCAGTATCGTGATTCGAGTTCACTTTCTCCTTTGCAATTTATGGAGCAAGAAGTATATTATAATTTTGCAATAATGTCTGTACTTAGGGCTATGCACATTGCAACCCTCGCATCCCTTCTTTTGGTGGTTTACAACAACTACAAACGAATGGTTAGTTATTGGGATCGGATTAGTGATGGATTAAACAGTTCTATATCGGTAGTACGTGCCAAGATGAAGAATATCAAACAAAAAATAGAGAGGTTACTTTTATTAATTAGATGGATTAGATCATATGGTGAGATAGCACTCCTCTATGCCGAAGACCTTACTATTTACATACGCCGAAGGAATAGATTTAATCCAAAGAGGTTCAGAAGGATCAATGAGATATCAAGAGATACATGTTACAACTGGTTCGGCCTATCACCTCACGATTTGAGAGTTCTCTTCACTCATTTGAGAGTTCCAGAGACGTTAAGATCAGATACATCAAGATCGCCATCCCGTCACGTCTACAATGGAGAAGAGTGCTTTATTATATTCCTACATCATTTGATTAAGGGGGTGCCTTTTACAGAAATGGCTCGCCATACTTTTGGTGGTGATCCACGTCCATTCTCCAAGATGAGTGAATTGATGATAGACCATATCTACATCTTATTCTACAACAAGATATCGGGTACTAGTTTAGAGCAATGGCTACCAAGGTATTTAGATACATGCCGATCATTAATACATGATGCATTAGGTGATGGAGCCATATTTGAAGAGCAGTTTGTTGACGGGGAGGTAGTAAGTCAACAGTTGATTCGGCACCACTTCGATTTTGATACGTTCCGCCCGTTTGGTTTCTTAGATGACTTTGCTCAACCTACAGCACGTCCTGGGATATCACCAACAAGATTACACAATCATGCACACGATATACAACGTGCATTCTACTCGGGGTATCTACGAAGTCATGGGCTCAAGGCTCAGGTTGTATACCTACCTATTGGAATTATTGGCTCTGTCTTCGTTACAGAGATGAGACAGAATGATAATGGGGTACAGAATATGAGTGGACTGAACAATTACCTCGTTACAATCTTGTCAGGTATACTCATCGGGGGGCTCTTTCCTGCTCTATATTGTGACGGGATCTTTGCTGTCCTGGCTTGTATACTGCCTCGATACCGAGATGCTACGACCGCCCGTCATCTTATCAACATGAGATTGGCATCACTACGAGAGTGCATTGAACATATCTTTGCAGACCATCGAATACGTTTTAGGTTGTTTGGTGCACCACATACATTGCATCTTTTCAACCAAGGAGTGAAGATACGCCGGATGTTCCTCGTATCCTTCTTTCTTCAGAACTGCTTCTACTGCCTCCAAGGAACGAGATGCAGATACTTTGGCCATATCCCACCAACATTAGAAGAATACATTCCTCTCAATGAGGTGCTTCAACCTCCGCCGGCAGTAGATTTAGGAGATGTGTGGGACTATGGAGCTCCCCCTGTATAACTATTACTTGTAACGCTAAATTAGTATGTCATTGGATACTCTGCTCTTTATTGGCTAATAATACTAACTAACTAGCATAGAAGTCAATTGGGCTTGTACTCAAATTACAAATTCAATCATATGCTAGATTTTTGGGGAGATTAGTCACATAAGCTCAATTCAATTCTACAAACATATACCTAGTTTTATATCATACATTAGAACCCAATCGAATCAGATTCATCTAATTGATCTGAGTCATCTCCATCCTCCGTAGCATCATTTGTTAACCTCATTACCTCAACAGCATAATGAGATAAGGCACGATTATACACTGCTCGGTTGGGAAACTCAGTAGGTTCGTCAGGAACCCTGCTCATCATTCCCCTAACTTCATCCAAATCTCTCATAACATGAATAAGAGTACGAGATGGCTGCGGTGGTGGAGCAGACATAGACTGTGTAACAGCGTTTGTAAGTGCATCCAAGGATTGGTATGCTGCCGTGATGTGCCCAAATCTCGAGGCAGGATCGTTATTATCCGGGCTGAACGAGCCATTGAGATGAACATTGCGACGGCGTGTCCCGTTGTTAATTCTTTGGGCAGGTGCTCGGCGACGATTGGAGGTATCATCCCTCTCCTCCATCAATGGCACGGCTTCTTCTCGGACACCACCAACAACTTGTTGGCGCATTGCTGGTGCACCATTGTTTCCTGAGGTTTCAGTACGAAGTTGAGCAGGACGATTGTGGTCATGAGGACCAAGAGGAGCCTGAGCACCAACAAGGCTACGGGCAGCTCCCCGTCTCTCTTGCCTTGCCTGATTCGTCCTATTATTCCTTGCCTCCTGGTTCTGCTGCTCTTCGAATAGGGGAATGAATTGACGAGCCCATTCAGGCAGGGCCTCTCCTCCTGCACCAGTCAGCTCGTTAGAATGATCTCTGTTGATGACGGTGCGTGCCAATTGTTGAACAGCTTGAAAATGACGTCCAAAAGTTAGTGGCGCAATTGAGGCAAACCTTGAACAAGGCCCACCATCGTCAAAGATTGGACTGGGGATATTATTTCTAAACCAATTGGTCCTCTTTCATCAGATGTTAAGAATAAGAATGATATATCATATGTGAGTATACTTGTTTATGGAATAACATATGATACAGTAAACACATACATACTCTACTCACATGGCCATGCCCTAGTGATGCAGTAATACCTCCTGGAGCACCGCGGGCCAATTGAAGAACTCCAATCAATGCAGTAGCATGAAAGGCACTGCGAATATCAGTTCCGTCCGCGTTGACGAAACCACCCATTACAACACGACGACGATTGGCAGCAGGAGCGACACGAGGAGATTCATTCAGTCGACGACGTACACTACGGAGACCAGCAGTTTCCTGGAGAATACTATCATCACTATCAGAGTCCAAAGAATCTAGAGGAGGTGCTGCCGCACGGCGAGGTGCTGCTGCACGACGATCGGCATCTTCCAAATCTTGTGGAGCAATAATTTCATCAATATGGATATGACTGGGATACGATATGGAACAAGACAGTGACATATTAATTAGAAGCATACTTAAATATTAAGCATATCATACGTCACAATAAAGGTACTTACGGATTTTCTATATCTTCAATCGTTTCCTCCATTCGTCTTCGAATTGCTTCATCTAATTCTTCCACCTCAAGAGACAAACCAAGACGAGTCCTCTCGGCATCAATCATTGCTTGTTCATCAGATGATACCCTTTCTATACAAGCTTCTGCAAGGGTGCGGCAAATCATTACCCCCGAAGTTGCATGCTTCACATAATTATGGGCATACAATGGTCCTTGAATTGCAATGGACATGTACAACGCATTATATTCAAATACTTGAGTAGATGGAGGTGTCCTAGTAGGAACAAGACGTGTACGTTGTGATTCTCCTACATAGTATGTTTCAACATCCTTCCCATTTGCTCCAATAACAAACCTAGCGCCTTGTTGGGGAGGTTCACGAGCGATAGGACATATAAATTCCGATGGGAATTCTTCTTCTTGAACATCGTTGTTGTTGTTGTCCTCTACAGCAGTATCGGTAGATGATTCGCTAGGCTGATCTTGAGAAGGAGATACACTTGATGCAGATGGTTCATTATTAGTAGCATTAGATGTTGTTGTAGTATCTTCGGTACTCATTTATTCTAAGTAGTTGATAGAAGACAATATATCAAACTCGTTAGTTTGTGTTGATTCATATCATAGGCATTGTATAACAATCGACATATGAGACATACATATCATATGTGCACATAAACATAAGTCTCTCACCTTTATTATATGGGTGTAGTAAGAAGATATGATATCGTATAGAACGATTTAGTATTATTGCAATAATGATATTTGGTAGTACAAGTAATCTTTTATTGCAATTGCAATAAGATAGATGGCTGATAGATAGATGGCTGATAGATAGATGGCTGAACTGATGGGTGTTGTTATTCGAGTGATGTATTGAAATAATGTGAGAGAGAATATGATAGCGATAGTCTTTGAGAAATTAGTCGATGATAGAAGAATATTATGTTTTATAAGACTATTGTTCATTGGCATTTGTTTATGCTCATGCATCATGGATCGTGTGAGCATTTAGTATTCTCATATGCTCTTGGTTTGTAAGATGTTAAATGCACGGCCATAGAGTTAGTGGGGTAAAAAGTGTGCATTCTTTCGTTCCCCTCTCTTAAATGAGAAGGATACAGGTATCCTCATTCGGATGTAAACATTGAAAATATGGGTATAAATAACTTGCAAATTTGACTTATGTATCCAAAATCAAATTTGCAAGCTACACCTAAATTTGTGCAACTTGCAAATTTGGCACAAAAAAACGGTCGTCCTAAAAACCGCTAGGGAACTTGCAAATTTGCGGAGATTTGCTTGCAAATTTGCCTTGTGTGGACACTCTAATAGGTAGACTGGAGTGTATGGCGTATGTGTTGTCGATAGACGATAGATATGGCGTATGTGTTGTCGATAGACGATAGATATGACCAATAGCAATACATAGGATATTGTATAGCAATACATAGGATATTGTAAAGCTTTGGTACTACCTATTCAACTAACTCAGCATAAAGTCATCTCTTCAACTAGGATACTGCTATTTAATTTTCTACGATAATGATGCCAATCTGAGGATGTGATATAGAATCTGAACTATATACTTGATCTAGATATATGAAAACTCGACCAACTAAGGTAGAATATATCAAATAATCACCAACAACAACGACAATACCCATAAATAGAGATGGAACATAACAAGAAGACAAAGAAAAGTCAAGGAGGAAAAGGAAAGAAAAAATCACAAGTAGTATTGGTGCCAGCCGGTGAAGTGTGGACGAGTATACCACTAATCAATAAAGCTGGGGATATAGTGTCAGGTGATTCGAACGGTTCCATAGGCAAATGGGATCAGTTCTTGGCCAATGATATTAAGGCAACGTATGATGAAAACGTATATACCACAAAGTTAGAGTTGGATAAGATTTCTTCTGAGGAAAAAGCTGCGGCTAGACGTCTTGCGGCTGAAATTGTGGGTAGACTTAGTAAATCAGTGCGTAAAAGTATGAGGGCACTTTCTCTCAATGAGTCAATTAACAATTAGACATGAAAAGAGACCATAGATTGGTTCCATAGAGCGTAAGACAAGAGTAGAGGTTTATTATTACTCATGGTATCAAGATGGAGAGTTTGGGCTTAGGGTCGTCTATTCACAATTCCCTGGTGCTTATAATTGCATGTCTAATCAGTCTGTGAATGATCAGTCTGTGATAATACATATAAATGTTCATTTAGTTAATACCGACCTCTCCTTCTATGATGATCAGGACTACGACTTCGTGATCTTCTTCTCTTTCTATCTCTATCACTGCCCCCGCCCCCATAGTGTGATGAGCCACCTCGTTCCCATGCAAGTCCTCCTGATCTACTATCTCTTCGATCACGATCCCTATCCCTCTCACCATATGATCCTTGAGGAGGGCCTCTATTATTATCCCGATATCCACCTCTTGAATCGCCACCATAACCACCGCCATAACTTCTTCCACGATCTCCGCCACCATAACCAGGTGGCGGGGGGGCATTATAACCGCCTCTATCACCATAGCCATCTCGACCACGATCGTTAAATCCCATCGGAGGTCCTCCTCCTCGACCCATCATTGGAGGTGGACCTCCTCTTCCGCCGTGCATTTGCGGTGGACCTCCATATCCTGATCCTCCCATTCCCATTGGCGGACCACCATATCCACCACCACCCATCGGCGGACCACCACCCATTCCCATCGGAGGGCCCATTGAATTCATTTGTTGATGAGCATTAGTACCAGGATTCGATGCTGCTCTACCAACACCATACGTCATATTCTTACCACCCAATCCACCACCAAACTTACGTGGTAACCAATTAGGTACCGTATGTCCCCTTTCAACATCTACCACGATAGGACGACCCTCAATTCTCATCCCATCAGCACCTCTAAATGCACGTTTCATATCCTCTTCATTCTCATATTCGACAAATGCATATCCTCGACTCTCACCTGTCTTTTTGTTGGTAATTAGTTTCAAATCCTTAATTGGACCATATGTTTCCATCTCACGTAATAATTTACGCTCGGTAACTTCGTATGCTAATCTACCAACAAACAAAGTGTTGTAACAATTCATACCATTCGTAAATTCACCTGAACAATCCTTCTGTTCTTTACGATATGCCTCAATTAATGGTGCTAACTTTGCTTCGTTCGCGTCTTTCTTTGATTTGATTTTATCATCTTTTATACTATTGGGTGTTGGATGAATTGTCCGTGGTGGAGGCGATGTTCGTTCAAAGTGATGTAAGAATGAGGAAACTCCTGATAGGCCCGCACCTCGTTTGAGTTTTGGGAATGATGTTGGTATCTTGGCTATGCCGCTTGGTCCTACTTTATTATTGCTATTCTCATCGTCATATTCCTTCTTAACAATATTCGTATCTTTTTGTTCATTATCATTATCATCATCGGTAACATAATTATCAGACATCAATACATGACGTTTAAAGGGTGGCAAGTGCTTCAAGGGAGGTGGAGCATAAATGTTGCTCGAATGTGTGGTGGCATCATCATTATTGCAGGACCGGATCCATTGCCACTCATTTGACCTTTTGGTGTCATGGCACGTTTCTTCTGCTGTTGGAAGCTCATGGTAGGAGGTTATTATAGTATTGATCAATATAGTTCAAAGGCCGATTATCTGTTCACCATTTTATTTTACCTACGATACGCATAGCCCACTCCAATTGGACTCTTGCCACGGAGTACGGTCACGATCAGCTCGAGAGTACGTTTCGATTAGGAGTACGGTACAATCTGGCCAATTGGCCAGAACGTACCGTACTCGTACTGAGCTTATGGTACATAAGCGTTTGGTGTCAACTAATCTCAACTAATGACGATGTTGTTGTCTCTCGTAGGCGCTAAATAACGGCGCCGATGGTCAAACTGCTAAATATTATTTGAGATTAGATATATATGGTTAGGCGAATGTGGTTTGTAGGCTCGCAACGGCGACTTAGGGACACTAACACAACCTTCAAAAAGTACCTTGACGGAATTTCTCCAAAACACTACACACTCGTATTGTCGTGGCTCCTCATATGGTGGATATTGTGCTACTCCCGATATGGGAACTATTTTATTGGCTATCACGTAAGGGAAGGTGTGGTGGTGGGTTATTGTGTCAGCGATCCTCAGGACATTGCTACTGGTAAGAAACATGATGTTTTAGTGCAATATATCCAATTAATTATAGGAATGAGCTCATATTAATGCTTTTGTATGGAATTCTATACATCCTCAGAGTGAAAAATGGTCATATGTATGCTTGGGATGCACTGTGGGGTTATTGTGGGGGGTGTTAACGTTGTATTTGACGCAAAACGTCCAAAATTATCAGAGACCGTATATTGATATTAGAGACTATTTCTTATTAGGTTCGGTAAACGTGCTGCCTGTATTGATGCTTTATGCTATACGAGTGAGGAATCATATAGTTGCTTCAGTGGATGAGAGGGGAGTAGGGTGGTCTACCAAAGAGCGAGCAAGCATCCGTTGTTGCAACAGATCAGAACATATTATGTTGAAAGAATGGCAAGACAACTCTCTCACATAGGAGACGATATACAGCAACGACATTACGCTAGTAGTAAATGAATATATAATGCATTTGATTAAATATTAAATAGAAATATACAGCAGAAGAAGCAGCAGCAGCAGTAATACAAAGTAGTTGCAGTAGTGATACAAAGTAGTTCTAGCCTCTTCTAAACCCAATGGATATCTCAATCACTATATATACAACACATAGATAAAGGCAGCTATGGTCAAACTTCTATCTGGTGGTCAACAGTACCATCAACAAATCACTACTATTCACACACATCAACAGAATATTGTTGATGAGAAGGCTGTTTCTTATGGTCAAACACACACTGAACCAGCCCCACCAACGCCGAAAATGTGTTACATATGTATAGGACAGCTTAAGTTTAGAAGGATTATCCGGTAGAATGAGATCCAACGTCGCCCTACGCACCGATGTGAGAGACAATATTTGTACGTGAAATGTTGTCCGTTTACTAAGTAAGGCTATTCCCGCGAGGCCAAAATTTGATTATAGATATTTTTAGAAATTAGCCGTGTGCGAAAAGTAATATTTTTTTAAGGTATCTAATTTTGTGTATTGCAATAAAATAATAAAAAATTCACATAGCCCTAGTTTTGTGATTTTTCCGTGGAGTCTTTGCAAGGCAAAGCGTACGTCTCCCTTTTTTCGTACTGCTTTGTACCTGGCGAAGAGTCCAATTGGAGTGTGCACAGCCTGTGTGAGAGCAAATTGCAAGATACCTTTTATGAGACAATAATCACTCACTAAACGCGGTATATGGTAGTGTCTCAAGTGATGACATTAGAATGTAGGATATATACAATTGGCGGCATTAGTACGATATACATACAGCTGTTCGATGCATATTAGTCATCGATTATCAATTAGTGGTGGTTTGGTGACCGGATTTGTGATCGTCATATGAACACCACCACTAATGAACGAATACCACTCTATTGACGGCGCTTCACAGATAAAGGTAGTGTATATATCTTTAGTACTACATTGTATATCAGTAGATAGCGGTCAGTGAATATATACATTCGCTTTTGTATCAGATTGAGGAAGGATACCTATTTGCTAATCTGATTTTACTTCTTTGTTGCGTAATTTGCTTGCGGCTGTGGCTGGTTTTAATACTGATGCTCTATGGGTGAATGATCGATGATATATCTTAGTATAGACAACAATATATAAACCAATGCCTTGCTATTGGGTGGTGTCTGACTTTCAATACATAAAAGACAGAGGAGAAGAATGATGACAAGCAAAGAAGAACAGTCAAAGAATACTAATCAGCTCCTCTGTACTTTGGATGCATCGACCACCGCAACTTCACATACAACTAATCATACCATAATGAAAACATCGTCAACAACATCAACGAAAGCATCAATATCACAACATATCAAAACACTACAGCAACTAAACAATGAATACAAACAATTACAATATTCAGAATCTCAACTAACAACATATCTACATCGATTACAACAACAACAAACATCATTACAACTTGCATTAGACCAATCATCTACATCAATTGAACAACAGAGAGATAAAGAAAGTAAATTAAAAGATGATGAGGCTGTTAAACGGTTAGAAGAGGCGTTGATGATGAATGACGATGATAGTGATAGTAGTGATGATGTGTGTTCTGTATGAGATTGGTATAAGTAGGAATGGTCTAAGAGAACTGTACCACACCCTTAGCAGCTATCCACCATATTGACAACCTGATACGAATATATGGCACGCCATATTATTATGGACTGTTCCACCCTTTGAGATTTAAAATAGGAATTGGTCGGCGAAAAGAAGAGCAGAGAATATGTAAAGACATCTACACGAATCTGTGTAGCGAACTCAAGATTGGAGCCTGATAACTTATATATGAAAACAATCTACTATCTACTTTACACCTCCTTCAAGTCATTCTAATCATCGTTGTTGTCATCGTCATCACTTTCATCCTCGTCACTCTTATGTCAATCAGCACACCTCGTCACTTCAATTATTGAAGACCCAACTCTCACAGCAAGTACAACTTCTGAAAGTAGAACCAACAACATTATCATTCCCAATATACTATCAAATGATAATATAATCTCTTGAAGAAATGTTATATAAACTGCAATCCAAAGTTGTGGAAAGATTGAAAGTAGTATAAACGTTGCCAAGTCAGATAATCCATCGTGCAATAATATACCCTTTTGTCCGACAAATAAACGTATCATTTCAACAAGTAACCAAACACCATACACGGGTAGTAATAACGTATGTTGGAATACATTACAATAGTAATATTCCATATACTTTGTCAATATTAGTCGTCCGATCAATATTGCAAAGAGTAGACTGTAGTAATAATTGAAATGTATTAGTATTGCAAGTGGTAGCTTGTTCTTCTTAGTTTGAAGGAGGATGTTGTCATTGTCGTTTGTGGTGGCAGTATTGGCTGCGGTTGTGGACGTCGTCATTATTAGATTGTAGGTGATGCTGTTTAGCGTCTAAGTGAGAAGGTCACTTACATACCTCGCGAGTGAAAAGTAAAAAGTGAATCATCTCTCGTCACTTCTCAAGTCTTGCAATGAGTCAATGACGACTGAATAAAGAGGAGAAGAAGAGATCACAATGCTGCAAAGATCAGTACAAGATAGAAAGAAGAAGACCTAGACTATTGATCTACTATACAAAAGTAACAAGACGACCAAGCGGTTATAAGTTATAACTAGATAATCAAAGGCAACAAACTCCGCACGATATCAAACTACTAACTCCGCACAGTATCAGTTTGTCTACACGATGGAGATTGAAGAACTGTTAGTGGTATGTATAATGCCATTCTTATATGGAGCGGCAACACGACTACCATTCATTTACTTTGTTATTCATTTGGTAGATAATTTCAAGGTTGATATGCTTTGGGTGGGTATTTACGTTACGTTTTACCAAGCCTCACGAGTAGTCACATCGGCATTTGCAATTGTTTGTCCCAAGACTTCTCATTTCCTTGGAACGGCAATCGGTTTGGCTGGATTCCTCACCGTCTACCTTTGTGATAATGGTTTACTAACACCATTCGTAGTTGGCACGGCTGTGGTGGGATTCTCGGAAACAATGAGTTCAATGCAAAAGTATGCCAAAAAGATGTTCCAACTTGAGCCTGATCGTGAGATGGCTAGTAGGAAACTACGATATCAATACGCATCGGTAATGCTGGGTGTTGTATTTGCATTCTCCATTGGTGGGTTTGTTTATCAGTACTACTTTATCAACGGCGTTGCATTGTTTGGAGTAATTATTCAATCGTTGGGATTGACATCCTTCTTCCTTTACCTTGCCTTGACGTCATCGTTAAAATCATTATCATCGGCATTGATTGGAAATGGTAATGAGAAGAAGGAGGAGAAGAATAACAATGCAGTCGTCTCCACCAAGACAGAGGAGGAAGAGAAGCAACAAATCAACATTGCCTCATCGGCAGCATCAAGTAACAGTACTCGGTCGTCCATCATTTCATTCGTCAACAGGATTCGAGGAAGTCTACTAACAAGGACAGTAATTGAGGCCAACTCCAAGTTTGATACTGACACAGAGATTGCCACAACATGGATTAATTGGATTGTCTGCATTTCATTTGGTATCGAGGCACTGACTATTGGGTACAACTTGAGTATTGGACCAATCTTCCTCCTTGACGAGTTCAACAAACAAACGAGTATCATTGGTATTATGTTTGCAGTTGGTGCTGCGTCGGGTACCTTTGCCGCTGTTAGTGTTACTTGTACAGACCTTGGAAAGGACGTGCTCAAGAAGATTGCCACCTCTCCATTTGACGTTTGCTTTGCAATGTTGGGAATTGGTCTTGGTGTCCTTGTTGCTGCCGTGCCAAGCTTCCCCGTACACATTCTTGGAGTTGTGATTCTAATGTGTTTCAATGATTTGGGTGCGACACTAATGACGGAATTACAAGCCTCAATCTCGACGACATCAAACTACTCCCTCCTTGGTCCAATGGGTCAAGTTGTACGTCGAACTCTCAATTGTGTAACAGCCTTGACTGGTCCAATCTTGTTTGGTATGTATCCGAGACTGCCTTACATCGTTGCCGGTACAGTTACTCTCGTTTGGACTGCGTTATTGTGAGTAGCGTTGTGTTATGTTTGGGTAGTGTTGTGTTTGTTGTTTGATCACCTCGATGCATAATTATGACATGAACTGATATATACACTATCTAACGTTTCCTCTCTCCTTCTTCTCATTGGATGTCTAGATTTGTTGCATTCAAGTATAGAGTAAACACAACAGTACGAGCAATTGCCGAAAGAACAGGACATAGTAGAGATACAGTTATTGATAGAATGAATACAGGTGAAATGGACTTTTCAACATCACAAGTAGTACAATCTTCAATTACCACCACCACACCAACTGTCATGAAAAAGTGTCAAAGACGAGATTCAATGACTGGAGTTGTCTATTCTTTGAAATGAGTGGTAGAGATATGGTAGATGGTAGTGTCATCTTGCATGTATGGCATACCATGAGAGGAGAATATATTTGTTCATCGCTAGATACAAAACAGAAACCACATAGGCAACGCCATTGTATAAACTTATATAACTACTTTATAAACAACTTTATTCTTTCCATCAAATGGTAGCGTTGCTATTTGTAACCCGCTATCTTTATCAAGCAAGTATTGAAGAAAGTCGTCATAACTTCGTACTGGATTATACTCTCCGTCTTTTGATATCATTTGTCGTGTTGGAAATAGATCTGGAAAGACTGTGTAGAGCAAATAGTGGTATGTGTGTGGTTAGTAAATGCATATTTAACTCGCCAAAAGTAGTATAAGGGTAGAACTTACCACAACATGGAACAATTGCAACCGATAGGTTGTGTTCAAGTGCTACATCCAATATTTCTTCGGTGCATTTATCGGGATGTAGTCCCAAGATCAACTTTGGTAATGACATTGGTTGGATATGTTTTCCAAAACAAGTGGCATTGAATTCCATTGCAAGATGCTTAATGTCTGGACTCTTTGTATTGGCATCGGTGGTTTGGTTGCTACTAGCAAGAGATGAGTCATGTCTTTTTTGTTGCAACCAATTCACATGACTTTGGGCTTTCTTCAACTTTGATTGACGATGTTTGGTATCTCCTCTTCGAACTAAGGGATCTATGATTGTACATTGACGTATTGGAGATGTATCTTTGTCATCATTATCTTCCTTCTTTTCATTATTAGATTTCATCAATCCTAGATGATACATTTGTTGTACAAGTAACTCTACTGACAATTCGCCTTTCCCACCAGCAATATCGTAAACGTAAACATTTGTATTATGAAGATGCCATTCATTTGTTGATTCATCAGTACCACAAGGTTGACAAAGCATGGTCTTGTTGATATCACCATCGGTGGCTAAAGGAGAATCAGTATAACTCATTATTGGAATATCAAAGAAGGTATCTAACACCCAAGAAGCAAACACTTTAGCTCGTTTTGCTTTTGCTTGTTTTCCTCCATGATGTACATCTGAATAGTCAATGTCTGATATGTTGTTTTCCCCAATCATATCACTTGTTTGATCATCAATACTACTGCTTATACTCTTCTTCTTGTCTATTGTATGCATTCTATGCTGTTTTACCGAGTCGAAAGCTTCTCCTCGTGCTTTGAAATATGTTGAACAAGACATTGCACCTTGACCAACTTCGTAAGTTTGTTCAATTTGTTTTTGATCATCTACACCTTCTTTTGTGAGTGTCATACCTTCAAGAGATGCTAATTGTTCTGCCAATTCTCGTGGATGTTCAATAACTTTCCAACGCAGTACTTCATAAACATCATCTATTCTACCATCTTCTGTTTTGGATGTAACCTTTTGACATACACCCAGTTGTACAATAACTTTAGCACCATATGGTAAACTAGCATCTTTATTCGGAAATGGTTCATCTAGTGATATACCGTCATCCACAGTAATGGAATTATTTGATGGGCATAGAAATGATTGATGTCTAAAAATTAATTTGATGGGTGCTTCGTCTCCGCTTGTCGATATATCAGCAAATGCGCACTTACGGCCCATTGACCGACGTCCAACGATTGTACCTTTGATAATACTGTCATTGTTCTTCATTGAATGGTATGTATGTTATTATTGAACATAGAGCAATACCGCCACACAGCAATCGCAATATGAGAGTTTGGGTGTGATCTTATTGCAATAAAAACCTATCTTTTGTTTAGTTGAGACCCCTTCTATGGTTAAGGTGAACATTGAGCAATGCCTGCGCCTGGCGCCTAGTACACAGGGGGGGTGAGGTATCCTTGGATCCTACTAGTTCCTACGTAGAAACACTGGGGTCTTTTAGGTCCATACATGCTGGCGGATATCGTAAGTTGGTATCCTATTTTCCTGACTTACTGTCTAATTTAGCAGGGGTATCTTGTTCTTCTGTGTTCTTTCTTTCTGACCGTCGTTTCTCCTGTCACATCATTATACTAGTCGAGCTGATATAGCATTTGTTTGAGCTAATGGTACTATAGAACTGTAAGATATCATGCCACCAAATCGCTGCTCTATAATTTAGTACTCATAAAGAGTCTATTGATATCCTACAGCCGTCAACAACACACTATAAACCTTTCAAAAGATATGCACAAATAAGCATACATATCATAAATGTACAAACACATAACATACACATATCCTAAGCTTGAGCTTTCTTTGCCGCCTTCTGTGCTTCTCTAAACTTCCTATTCCATGTTGATATCTTTCGTGTATTGATTTTCCTTCGATCTCCTGTAAAAAGAGTAGAATACTTACTCTCAAGACTCTCCGTAGCAGTAACAAAAGTCACCTCCAGAAACTCCGCATTCATTTCCTCCTCTCGCTTTCCATTGATATGAGTCTTTGCTGCATTGAACATGTACTCTAATACGGGCCTCCATTCATCATTAAATGACCTCCTCAACTGGCCTCGGGGTAGATGACGAGTGCTATTGATGTACCGAAATGGACGAACAGGTGTATGATATAGCTCACTTGTCCCAGTTTTTGTACTTTTGAGGGATGGCAATCCAAGTAGATACATCCGCCATGCCGAACGCAAGTCAGCCAAAGGGAATTTGAAACCCAATGGTACCGCATTACCGCTATATTCTCGAAACATTCCAATCTCTATTCCACCCATTGCCGCAGATGTAGTTGTTGTTGATGATTGTTGGTTGGACGTACCCAAAGAAACAAGATTACGAGTTGCCTCTTGGACAGCATCCTTCACGGTCTGGGCAATTGTTGATTGCATATTATTTGTATGTTGTTGCATCAATTCCATCACCCTTGATGAGGTCACTTGACCATTATCTCTAGCCGCCTCATCAATTGCTGCCTTAATCACCTCCGGAATTGCCTCATTCGCCGCTAGGAGTCTATCTATACCATTTTCTACTGTCTCAAAACACTTCTTCATCTTAGCAAATTGTTTGATATGACTTGGTACGCCCGATGCCTTTCTAATTGTACCCGCCGGCTGGAGAGTGACAAGTTGTTTTAATTTGTTGAGTAGCTCCGGCTGTTGAAGTACCGGGATAGAGTTGAAAGGATGTTGTGAATTGCCATTGGTAGACTGATACAACCACTCCGAGTGGTTTGAAGGAGTAGTAGTAGAACATTAATGATGCCTGTATTTCCCCATGCATTGATGATATTGCTAAAACAGAGCATCATTCCCTCCCTGATGTACTCGTTCTCCATACCTTGAATGAAATGTGGTGGGAGGGTGGCAAACTGTTCTTCATAGATATCCAACACCTTACCTAAACTCCATTCACCTCTCAACAAAACAGATGGCATAGATGGCGGTTCCATAGTACCAGTTGTTACCATCATGGCCGCTCCCTTTCTAGTACCATGTGGATGAAAGT
>Ga0214477_100143_pt1 | contig 47748 bp, 31 predicted proteins | sample M1_20Mar14CPVII9_FD_165058 | JGI IMG/M metagenome (GOLD analysis project Ga0214477, IMG submission 165058) | Marine eukaryotic communities from Monterey Bay, California, United States - M1_20Mar14CPVII9sort6BwellC16 | ecosystem: Environmental > Aquatic > Marine > Unclassified | place: USA...
GTTTATGCCATTGCTTTGAATCGATTGATGGCCCGACTGACAGTGCAGGAAGAGGAGATGCAACACCGATGGCAGCTATACCGCTCACAAGTGGTAAGAGTATAGCAGGTGAAAAGAGCATTGGCGGCGCAATTGATACAGTGATTGAGACTATCGACAACACCGCTGCTACTATTGCCAACACGATGCTGTCGAAATCAAGGTCTCGTACGTCAAAGGCGCCTACTTTTAGCCAACCCATGATGAAAGAGATTTGATTTACAGCTCCTGCCGCACTCGTATCTTCGTATCTTTTCATAACACACACAAACACACTTCCTTTGGAAATCTTCGGATGGCAAATGCCACCCCCACATCACTCTTCATACACACCTTCACACTTTTTAGGCTTTGGTTGGTTTGGATACTAGCATTATAATGTTATAACCAACTATTACTGTCACTTATTTGCACTCTATAGTTCTAGTACATAACGCATCCAGCATCCACAAATGCACTTTAATTATTTACCCGCATAAGATGTGCTCATTTTTCCACCGGCGGTCGGTCATGTAGCTAGCATCTATAAACCACAACAATACTTACATAGAGGAGGATAGACAATCTTTCTATTAGACAAACCGAATGTGAATTGGCTGAGACAAGGGAAATCAACCTCCCAGCCATTTCTGTCTATTTGGCGATCGAACCAGTATTTGCTGAGTTATCTCTACTATTGTAGGTACATACTTCTTGACATTCGGCCCTTATCAATATCATCAATAGTATGAATGGTGCAATGTATTAATATTGATATACAAAGGCATCTTTACTGCAATAGATCAGTGGCGGCGATAACAAGAGAGGATCTCTCACATAGAGACTCTTGCGACACTTCAAAATGTCTTCAACTCATAATAGTATTGACGGAGATGATAGTACAGTATCATCCAGCTCCGCCCATTCATTACAAATAAATTTTTCTTCAGATGACGAATCAACAACAATATCATTAGAAGACGATGATGATTTATCACTAGGATTTCCACCAGGACATATAACAACACTTGCTGAACTGAATGAATTGCAAACTCAAAATCTTAATGATAAACTTAGCATAACATCCACCACAGAACAAAGAACTATCAACCCATCAATAATACCGTCATACTTCTTCTGTCCATTATCAAATAGAATAATGATTGATCCAGTAATGATAGTACCAACAGGAAACACGTATGAACGACGTGCCTTGTTAAGATATTTTATATTAACATATCCAAATTATCACGATCCATTTGATAATAAGAAACCATTAGATATATACAAAGACATAAAAGATGACACTCTGGTAAAAGGCTCAATCGATAAAGCGAGGAAGGATGCTTGGGTTAGATATGTGCTAAACTTTGAAGAAGAAAGCGGAGGAGCTGCAAATAATGTTGCAATTAGTGATACCAGAGAAATAATACCTGATGAAGTGGAAGAATATTCAACACAAATACAACATTCAGAGGATACTTCGGAAGAGAGTAGTGACAGAGAGGATATATTAAATCAGCCGCAGTCTCCCCAAGAAGATGATCAATCACAAACAACTTCATATAATAAATTCATAAGCTATATGAATTCATCAACAGATATTATCAATAATGCATCAACAACAGATACTACTACAACAAGAACCTCGGAGTCTAATCATGGATGGCAAGTACCTCTTGGTGCACACGAAATTATTTGCTCTAAAGGATTGGTAGTAACAACTGATATACATCGACGATCGAATGTAGTAAAACGAAAGATTATAAGAAAGTCATTAGCTACTTCTGATACAAAAGATGGCACAAAGAAGGTGAAGATGAAACGAATCAAGAAGAAGAAACAGTATAATGTCAAAACTACTACCAGTATATTTACACGAGATCTAGTACTGCTACCAGGAACTTATGTTGATATACTGGAAACCTGCATACATGGAGGTAGAGTACGAGGAAGAATATCTTTCGGAGAAGAGGTACTAACCGAAGTTGATAATGAGTTATTGCTAGCCTGGGAAGAGGAAGAGGTGCGTAATCAATGCCACTTGGAAAAGAGAGATAAGAGTAGCACAAGTAAGAAGTTGAGCAAGACTATATTGTCTCCATTACATCGCAAGTCAAGTAAAGATGGTCACGAGAAGAAGAACTTGCCATTTGCATCTGAGTTATTTGACAGTATACCAGTACAACAAATGAATGGAGGAAAAAAGAACAGGTCTAGTATATCTTCTACTGACCAGTCATCATCAACTTTGACAACTATCAAATACAATGGTTGGATCACTTTATCATGGGCAGCAAATGTAAATGATTCTAACGAAGAAGATAAAGGTTTATTTACTCAACCGATTCCTTTGGGAGTATACCGTATCGCTCAAGGAAACGAGAGTACAGCAGCAGTATCTGGGTCGACAGTGAAACAACTACCTCTATATGATGCATCAGACAGTGATCAAATCGTTGATTTCTTAGTACATAATCAGTGTTTGGAAGTTGTTGAGACTCAGGTAATGATAAAGAAGAAAACAGAAGGACAAGATTCCAATAGTTCCGAGAGTGAACAAGTAGTACGAGCAAGATGTATGTTACCAGTCATCAAATCCTCATTATCGGTAGAAGACTTTGCAACAGGGAAAATCGATAGCAAGCCACAACAAAAGTTTACATCTGGTTGGATTACTCTTGTAGATCAAGGATCATCGAGAGATGATACCTCAGTGATACCTATTCCATTGGGAACATATAATGTAACGAGTGATGAGCCACTATTGAGCTGTGATTTTGGCTCAAATGTCAAGTCAACTCATGATCCAGGTTCAACTTTTGAAGTAGTCAATACAAGAATTGAGTTTGAAGATGATACTAGAACGATGAAGTGCAGTAGTTGTGGCAGAGAGGGAAAATATCACACTATTGCAGTTCGTGCGTTAATCGCCACTGGAGGGTATGTTACAATTCTATTATCACCAGTGGGTGGTGCACAAGGTGCCGACACAAAACTTTGTGTATGTGGACAATTAGTACAACCTTTATCATACGCTAAACCGGCACCGGTATGAGCGTATACAACCAACTCCCAAGTTGCTTGATACAACATAGCAGAATGACTCCTCGGTCATTATCCCTTTAGTAATTTGGCTGACCACAACCTATACCACAACCTATAGAATCTATAAAAGTAATACAGTAATATGATTCATACAGTAGGATAATAGCAATACTATAAAGAGAGAAAGACTAGGGAGTTAATTTCAATGCTTTCCAGGACTTTATTTTGGCGATAGAACCACTCTAAGCACTAACCTACTAGATAAGTCAATAGATAGCACAATGGCGGCGCCAGAAGAAGGCCGAGAGGCACTACTAACATTGGAGATATCCTCTATAACAGAGCTGGTTAGTGCGCAACAACGTATGCGAGTACTCGTGATTTCAGGTGTACGTTTAAGTAGTCTACAACCCAATCAAAACAATGTTGATGATTTGCAACAACATCAAATTTATACCAATGGTAGTATTAATGGGAAGTCATCTACACTTACATTTCCTATTAGATTATGTGCACCTGCTACTGCTGATACTAATATAATCAAGCGGGGGAAACTACAGTGTACCAATACACAACAAAGTACATCATTCCATAGGATACTCGCTGCTCTTCGTCGAGGTAAAAATAAACTTGTACTACGAGAGTGGAAACAGGGTGCTTGTTGGTGGAATTTGAACATGAATCATGATGTACACCAACAAAGAAGTGAAGAAGATGTTGAAATTATTGATCATAGTAGACTTCCTATACTACGAAGAGGTAGATATCAAACACATGAACAACATAAAGATGCCATATCGGATATTGACACAACAACATTGTTGGATACAACATCAGCAGTAGCAACTACTCAAACAACATTATCAATGGCACGGGCTGAAGTAACAGGATATAGATTGGCAAGATTAGCAATGAACTGTCATCATGAGAATCGCGTATATATGCCAGAAGTTCTTTACTTCTCACACGACGATAACAAAGCACCTTCAATACTAAATCTTTCAATACAAAACGACTTTACAAGTTGTGATAATGATCAATACAATAAACCCTGGGCATTAATGTCATATTATGAATATGGAGTTAATAATGAAGACGAGAACCAATTATATGAAGAGATAATAGAGATTGAAGTGGATACTGAGATTAAGAAGGAGTTTAACTTTGATAGTATGATAACAAATGAAAAGCATGGTTCAATATATACTGATGCAACAAGAAACTGCTCTACAACAACTACAAATGACAGAACACGCCCCTGTTATCATTTCCCAACAACAATGATCAAAATACGAAATGAATTCGGATTCCAAGAGCCTCATCCACGACATGGTCGAGTACCTATAGACGAATGTTTGGGTTACTCGAGGATGATACTGGATGATGTTGTTATGCCTATACAAGCTTACTTTTTTATGTTGGATGGTAATAGAGAAAACATCGACGACCATCTAACATCAATTGTCTGGTGCAACTCTAATCAGGGCGGGACAAGTCCATTTCAGTATCATGATATGATCACAATATATCGGCAAGCGTTACATCAGATGTCTATCACTATGCATGACAATCATGTAAAGGGTACTAAGATTGATGAAAGAATGAACACACTACTAAACATGGTTGGTAAATGCATCAGTGCATTAGAATGTGAATGGGAAGGAGAGTATGATGGGAAACCACCACCTCTACCTCCGGTATTGTGTCATATGGACTTGCAACCGCAGAATTTAGCATTTGGAACTACTGATACCGATGTTATCAGCAAAAATGACGAAAAGTATAATACCAAAGACTGCTTTGTTGCATCTGTAATGGATTGGGAGGAAGCATGTTATGCAGACCCACGATTTGAAATCTTACTAATTTGCCGAAAAGTGTTGGCAAATCTAGATCAAGCTGAGGAGTTATGGCAAGCCTACTCAACTCGTATCAAGCAACTTAACAGCTCATTTACTGTCGGCCCTCTAACTTCATGGCTCAAGTTAGAGACTGTGCATAGTATATGCACTCTTTTACTTCAATCAATGGATTTACTTGGTGGCGGGAGAAGTCCATGGGAGACGAAGCCAGATTTGTGGTCAAAGATTGATAGAGAGAGGCAGCGATTAGTGAAGCTTGGTTGGCTTTTCTGTGATGGTATATAAATTGCTAAAAGGATAATCATTGCTAAAGGATAAATAAAGCACATGCAATCTACTTACGTCATTTAGAGTTCTCAGAAAAGGTGGGAATGTACCGGGTCATTATTTCTTTCGGGGGATACCATCGTCAATCAAGGCCATTAATACTGCATAGGCTTGCTAATACATCTCCTCTCTGGCAAGATAATTGCCTAACTCGCCACGCTATTTGATGTCGATAAACGATTAATTACTTCTGATGATACTGCAAAAGTAGATGCAAGCAATGAATAACTAAAACCATGAGCATTCAATGTAAGGACCAAGAGAATGATGAAGATATGATCACAACAACATCACCCTTTTGTAGAAATACAATGAACAGGAATTGTCTCGAACTACATGAAGGCAATTCTCAATCTCAACATCATACTCATACTTGCATGGCAGTAGAACAAGAACAATCATTGAGTAATGCATCAATACCAAATACTATCCAAGTGCCTCGTCGTGATATGAAACAACATCCGATAATACAAGGTGAGTTATGATATGATAATCAATGATACGCATCCTGACACACATCGTGCTCTACGTCCTTCTATCCTTTGTTCATTATTTCCGATCTCTTCATTATTGTCGACCACTAATCTCATGACATCTACTCCCCTTTTGTTTAAGATTCTCACCAATATCATCAGTATCAGCAGAGAGAATATCCTGTCGAATCATCCATGGAAGCGCTTCTGTTGCAGCGTCTCTCTCAAGAAGAGAAAGATATATTACTACAGAAACTATTGCATGATAGACGAGAAGAAACATCCTTGTCTACCGCCGGACAAATAACGAGAAGGGAAATGGATATACTTAATACCCAATCGGGTATACTAGTATCGTATAAAGAACAACTAGAGAAGACCCCATCCCCTGACCACCATTTTGACGAAGATACTTTGGCTTTGCAATTAGGTATGAAACAAAGCAGAGACGAGTGGCAAGATTATCAAAGGAAACAAAATCAAGCTAGTGCAATAGACGATGCACTTTTAGAAGAGATAAAGGCTAAATCTCTCAAATATGAATCGAACATACTTGAGGATGAGGAGCAAATACTCGAGGAAGCCAAGAAAAGATCATTGATATATTGTGATTCAAAAGAGGAGAGTTCTTTAATTGAGCAAGTCAAGCGTGCTTCACTTAAACCCCCATCAATTGACTCTTCTAGTTTGATTGACGAAGCTAAACAAGCATCTCTTGCGTGTGTCGAGCGTCAGATGACTGCAGAAACTGTATCGTGTTCAGAGTCAATAGAAGAGTGCGATCGTAAGATGCCTGCCAGAGAATTGTAAAGGAAGTATTAATGTGTAGTGTCTTTGTTAACTATATTTCAAATCTATTACTTGAATGGTATTCGGATGACTTTAAGCATCATTAAATCTCTACGTTACTTCTTTTCATAAGCCAGTCCTCGTTTATTCTAAGAGTCTACATATTCTTAGATGCTCTTTTCATTCTCTTGATCAATTCAACAATCTCTAGCATCGTCCCATTTGTCTCTGTAGTGATTGCTTTGTATATCCCTATTAAGTCCGATCTTGAAAATAGCTGTCCCTACTTCTTATTAACCTGATCCTTGACTGCTCCTGTAACTCGATCTGTCAATTTGTACTCGCCATTCAACTCGACAACCTTATCAACGCTAACCTCAATTAAGCCTCCAACAGCTCCTAACAAGGTCTCGGTGCCGCCTACCAAATCATATTCGTCGTTCAAGTCTTCCACCTTGCTGACGACTCCTCCAGCTCCTAGCACGAAGTAATCTATTCGTTATCACTTTCATCAAACTCATCTGATTCTTCATCACTTGTAACATCTTCTTCAGCACCGGCGACGGGGAGTTCGTAGTTGGTACGGCCGCTGGCCTCACTCCACACCCATCGGTTACCATTCCATTCAAATCCATCAAGAATTGTGGCTTTCTTTTCATTGTTTTCTGCTGCACCCAATGGTTGGATGTTACTCCAGTGGGCGGCTCTCCTGAGTTGCTCGGGATCCTTCAAGTTCTTGAATGATGAAAGTGGCATGATATGGTCCATTTCCCAGCATCGAACACCTTCTTGGCGTCCATGATTCTTCCAGTCCATCCAATCATTACCAGGTTCACGGAAGAACTGTTCAAGGTACCGTTTGAGTTGACCAGCTGTACAGCCAAGGAGTTTGAACTTGCCTTTGTAAGATGTACCCATTGCCTTCAATGCAGAGCGAAGACGGTCGCATGCAAGTCTTCTTAATCTGTACTCGACATTAGTTCGATATTGTTCATTTTGCAACCGGTTTCGTCTTTGGCGAGATTGAGCGTATGCTTTAGGTGCTCCAGTTTTGCCATGTTTACCGCAAAATCGTCTACCATTAGATCCAGTACATACTCCTTGTTTAGTACATCCTTCGAAGGAACAAGGATACAGATGGCGGGTACACTTCTTATTTCCACCTGAGGCGTTGTTTGTACAACCATCTACAGAACACTTTTTGGTTCCATATGCATGTCGACGACATAAACCACGAGACTCAACAACATTTGTACATCCAGGCTCAGAGCATTTAGGGTTGCCATTTGTAGATGGTGGCTTCTTCTTTTTGGATGACTTCTTCTTGGTTGGTTTCGGTTGGGGGCCATATGCATGTAGATAACACAATCCACGGCGTTTAACAACCCGTGTACAACGGGGTTCGGAGCACACAGGCTTGGAACTGGCAACTGATTTGTGGTGACGGTGTCTAGTAGAAGTTGTGGAAGGTGACTTCTTCTTCTTCTTGGATGGCTCTGGTGTGGGAGGTGCCTTCTCCTTCCTCTTTGGACGTCTTGTGGTACTTGCAGGTGGAGGTGGTGGCTCGTCAGAATCACTTTCATCCTCGGAAGATGATGAGGCATCCTCTGCATTATCATCCTTACTGCTATCATTACCAGAAGCATCACTGTCATCCAATAATTCTTTTTCATCATCTTGCAATATGTGACCCAATGCCTCCCGTTCACTTTGCATATCAGATTGAACATTTTTGCTCATCATCTCCTCTGTTCTGGCTTTACACTGCCGACGTGGACGCCGGGTGCCTGCATTATTAACATCTTCGACGGCGGCGGTAGCAGGAGGTGCAGTATCATCGTCTACTTGTGGTTGAGTTGCCGAGATATCATCATTACAAGGTTTGCAGATATATTCATCTGCAGCAGTTTGAAAATCTAGCTGATCCAACTCAGACTCAAGCATGGCACGGCAGAGCTGCTCATCTTCCTTGACTTGTTCCTTCTCTTTCTCTTGAGACAAAGCCTTAGCAATTGCCTCATTGATTTTAGTTTGACGATCAGTGGCATTATCAACAGGCGGAGCTGAAGGAGCGGTTGCCGCTGTGGAAGTGAATTGCGTACTAAACATTCTTGCTTCGGCTCGTGCTAGGGGACAAACACGCTCCCGTTCAATACGGCGGCGTCGAGTGAGCTGTGTAAGTGTGTGTTGTTTTGTGTAAGGTGGATGATGATGAGTAAATAAGATACCTCATAAACTAATACATATCATATATCATATCATACATGGATACACTTACCTCAATCTCTTGATCAGTTAAAGGAGTGATAGGAGTAGAAGTTATTCGGGCTACTGATGATGTGCTACCGGATAGAGTAGATGATGTTGCTCCACTAGAAGATACCTCACTTGATTCATTGGCGGCTTGGATATTAGTTGCACCTTCTCGTTCAATACGGCGGCGCTTAGCGTTAGCGGCGTGTGTTAGTAAGTTTGATGAATTGAGGTTAAACATACCCCTACTAGTTGCTTGGCCACTTGAGGGTACCCCACTAGATGAAGATGATAATGCCTCACCAGAGACTGAGGTATCTCTCTTCGTCTTGTTACCGTCTGTAGTAGGAGTAGGGGCATTGCAATCGGTTAGCAAATCCAACATAAGTTGAAGTCGACGCTCTGGTGATTGTTTCGATAACTCTTGTGATGCCTATCGTGAATATTAGAGTGCAATGATTAGAACATTACAGGAGGATACCGCAGATGATATGATTGAAACAAACAATGTATATCTAGCAAAGCCCTCTCTGTCACAACTTACCTTTGCTAATTTATTTCCCATGATGACGATAGGGAACAGACGATGGTGATGATGTTGGAGAATGTGATAGATATTGTATAATAGCTGTGAGTTCCATCCAAAGATGAAATTTATGAGAGGAAGAGTAGTATATGAGTTTATACGGAGATGCTGTGTCACTTTAGGATACCAGCAAGTACTCGACCTACCGACAAGCCCTTAGGATACCAGCAAGTACTGTGTCACTTCAGGATACCAGCAAGTCGACAAGCCCTACCCAAGCATGGGATCCTCCATACAAACTCTGCTCATAATTTTTCATCTCCTCTCATCTGTAGGTGATATTAGATATCAATACTTAGTATCCCAGATCATGCCGTCGGTGAGTAAATCGTACTGTCACATGTTTGTGCATATCTTATGCACTTTTTATGTTTTTGTTTTTGATGCACATCTTATGCACTTCTTCTTTATCTTTCATTGTAAATACTACTGGTATCCTATCAGTCTACTGATGATGAAGAAGATCGACCATCTGGTAACCGTGGCCTTCCTCGTAATGTACGTGAAGCAATACTTGCAGATGAAGTGCGTGGAGAAGAAGCAGCCAATGAAGCCTCCGAGCGTCGTCGTCTCCACAATGAACAACAAGAACGTCGCAACCGAGCTCGTCAAGCTGCCCGTGCACATGCTCGTCGTGCCGCCACTGCTCAAGCAAGAGCACAACGTATCCAGGCAGAACGAAGACGTCGTGCACTTGAACAGCGACGCCTAGAAGCTCTCCCACCTTGTGCTCATTGTGGTCGTCGTCGTCATCGCTGTCTTGCTCGTATGATTGAACGTGGTCTTCGTGATGTTCAACTACCAGCTCATGCCGTAGCAAGGCCTTCTGATTCACTACTTCGTCTTAGTAATCGCAACAGGACCGCAAGGGCAATCCTCTTTGCAGAAGCTACCACTCTTCTGCATGGTACACTCGGCCAAGGTGTAACTATCGAACACAGTCGTTGTGTTAAACGCCTTATCCGTCAAATGTATCCTGATCCCCAAGGACAGTATGGAGGCCATGCACAATTTGCTGCACGTCGTGCCATCTACAACGCTACCCGTGATGATTCAGATAGTGATTAGTTAGCGTATATGTTGTGGATATGTTGTGTTCACATGATGTTATATCGCAATCTTGTTGTACTCTATTAGTTGAGGTATCTTTCAGTGATGATAGTCCATGAGGTATCTTCCAATGATATGATAATGACAAACTAATGATAAGTATACATCATAATGACATCTTCTATATATGATTCACCCCTTAACTATGATTATTGCATTAATAACTAGATATTAAAAGGATCAGAGATCCATAGACTTGAAGAAGTAGTTAGTTCATGAGGTATCTTCCAATATGATATGATAAATAAACACAAATTTAGATGCGAGTACCTACCAGATAGCTGCGATTTTCTCAGCTGTTATGCTTAAAAAGAGATTTTCAACGACTAAGTGGGCGTCTCTCTTTGTCCTAACTGTAGGAGTTGCAATAATGAAGATCGGAATAGATTTATTGAACTGGTTGCTGTTTTATGTGCAACATGTACCAGCGGTTTCAGCGGATTAAAAGGAATCAGAGATTACTCTATGGATTAGAATGAGTTTACCGAGCATGATCGTTGCATTAGTCACATGTTACTTGGAGGACTCAGTTGAGATATCAGCCAAGGGATTCTTCCAGCCGATTACTATAACAGTACAAGCTGTGGGTGGATTAATAGTGGCAGTGGTCGTGAAGTATGCAGACAATGTCCTCAAGGTATTTGCAACTTCCTTTAGCATCATATTATCTTGCATAATATCCTTGTCTTCTCCAGTCACAGGAACGAGGTAGATTCGACTTTGGACACTGCCTCTCCGGCTTCTGTGTCCTTGGCCTTTTCTAACATCTTTCCTAAGAACTTGAATGTGGAATCAAGTATCTTGTTGTCAGATTCAAATTGTGCAACGATGTTGTATGCATTCAATGCAGCGAGAGAAGCAGTATCTACTACTTTCTTAGGTGATGTTGTGGTAGATGATTGATCAGCATCAGCTTTTCGGGATAAATAATTGCACGTGGATGCTCCTACAACAGCAAGGATAGGACCACCCATTACAAGACCGGCAGCTCCTCCCAATAAACCCGCTGTAAACTCAATAGTTGCTTCATTGATTGGTACAATACCTAATTCTCCTGATGATTGTTTCACACCTTGCTTATTTGCAACAGGTACTACTACTTTGGGTTGTAAAGATACGGCAGCTGCAGATACGGTGACGAGAGGATCAAAGTCTGCACACTCATCCAACTGCCCATCCTTACCCATGTAACATTCATCATCAACGATAGGATCATTAGTCAAAGGAGTAGCATAAGCTGGATTCTTGAGTACTGGGGCATCAAAATCGGTATCTTCTGTGGCCGTACTCTGCCTCTTTGATACAACCGGTTGTTTAGCAACAACTGTGATGGGAGTGATTGGATCAAAGTCTACACACTCATCCAACTGTCCTTCCTTGCCCAGGTAACATTCATCATCAACGATAGGTTCCTTTTTCAAAGGTCCACTTGAACTTTGAGGATTGTTGAGAACAGGTGCATCAAAGTCGATATCATCCTCCAACTGTGTAGATGTTGCTAAAGCATTATCAATTGCATCGTATGCAATTTTAGCCTCAAGTAATGTACGCTGGAATTTATCATGATCTGTGGTATCAGAAGAGCTTGTGGTAGGTGCACCGAGTTGTTCTAAATAAGATCCATCAGAAGCAGCAAAAAGTTGTTTCGAGTGTTGTGATCTTTGGATAACAGATGAGCGGCCAACTTGAACAAAAGCAGAGGTGAAAGTGGCCGTAGACGTTAAGATAGCCAATGCGGCTAATGATGAGGTATTGTTTACCATGATTGATTGTTCAGTATATTTTGGTATTGTTGGCAGATGTTTGCAAAAAAAAGATTTTGTAATTTGTAATATCTTTTGGTCTTGGTATCCTGAATGAGACCAAGCCTCAGTATGGCGGCGGCATATTGAATACTGACAATGTCAGACGATAAAGCAACCAGCCCAACAAAGGAAGAAGAGCAGGTGAGAGTAGAGGCAGAAGCTGAGAGAATTGCTGCAAATATTCTGTTTGTCGGGATGAGATGATACCCGAGATATGTTCAACACTTTTTTCCTTATTATTATATATTATGTGACTCTCCTACTGAACTCTTCTCATAAAATACCTATACCATACATATTATATACTAATACAGGAACCAGTTAGTAAGAAAGTAAAGACAGGAAATATGGAACAGAGTGGAGATAATGAATGGCCGGAGGCATGGCTTATGCCCGATGGAGATTGTGAAGATCAAAAGAAACTGAACAAATTGGAACCCAACGTTCCTGTTACTGTTCAAGAGTTGAAGGATCTTGGTATTTGGTAAGTTCTATGTTTAATAGTGCACATAATTTGCTATATCAATAATGTATTTGTATATAATTATGTGTGTGATGAATGATTTGTTTGCACTTAAATGTTAATATCCAATAATTATTCATGAACCGGCCTTCTCATACGATATACCTTACAAATACACAACAACAGCTACTGGAAACTTGATGCATCCGCATACGATTATCCAAAAATCTCTGTACCTTGGGATCCAAAAGATGCTATCGATCCTAACTTAACCAAAATTCGTGATGATCGTGGATATTCATACGCTGATATTATTACTGTTCATCCTGATACATTACCCTCATATGAAACAAAGGTAAAGGCCTTCTTTGAAGAACATATGTAAGTCTGTTATCATAACACCTTTTGTGGAGGTTTGTGGTGCTTCCTCTCTTGATTCTTGACTAATTCTTCTTGATTCTTGGCTAATAAGTCACGACGCTGAAGAAATCCGATACATCTTGGGTGGGTCCGGATTCTTTGACGTTCGTAATAAGGATGATAAGTGGGTACGTATTCATATCAAAGCGGGTGATTTGATGACATTACCTGAAGGTATTTATCATCGTTTTACTGTCGATGAAGCGGATAGTATCCATGCAATGAGGTTGTTCATTGGTCAACCAGTATGGACCCCATTCAATCGACCATGTGAGGATCATGAAAGTCGTAAGAAGTACGTGGAGGGATACTTATCTTAAATAAGAACAAATAGTGTGTTGGATGGAGCAGAGCAGTTCAAAGGGGGTTATTGAATGCTACATGAGTAGGGGGTTTATGATACTGAGTGATTTTGTGCTATGAAGTGCATGTCAATAGTGGTGCTGACGCACAATACAATGAGCTATAAGCTAAGCCTGATCCCTTAGAAAGTCTCTTGTATCTCTTCCTGCCTCCTTGAACATGCCGACTTATTGCATCTCGACCGGATCTCCCCTGTCTTACAATCTTCCACCAATTACACTCTCTTTCACTTTCATGTGATTATCAAGATTGAGACTTAGTCGGCAGAAGTAGTCTTTGAAGACTTGCTGCTGCTCTTGTTTATCAACTCTTCAGATAACTTCCACAGTTCCTTCTGCAAATCCTCTCCCAATTCTTCCATCAAAGCTACTCCATCTTTCCAAACAATACCATCTTGATACATTGATCCGCTCTCTATATTATCTTCATCCTCAGTGGTTGCGAATACTATATTTAATGCACCCTGTTGAGTACTCCGTTGAAATAATCTCATTATTGGTATCATTAACATCTTTTTATATATTGGCACATGTACATTCCGTCCTAGTTGTGATGCACAAAAACCCGGAGATACTGCTATTGATAATATGTTGGAAGGTAATCGTTTTGCTAATTCACGACAAGTTAACATGTTCATCAGTTTACTATCACAGTATCCAGTTGGGGCGAATGACTTTTTCTCGGATACTCTTTGTTTGTGTATAAAGTCTGGCTTTTGTATATCAATCTTACCAGATTTACATAGTGATGAAGATACAATAACTATTCTACTACTTGTTTCTGATTGCTCCATTTGAGGTATGAGTGATTGAATTAGTGCAAAGTGTCCTAGATGATTTACACCAAAGTGAGATTCGTACCCATCTTTTGTTGTTTTATTCTCATTGTTAATACCATCGTTTGGTATCCAGACACCAGCATTACATATCAATGCATATATCTTTTCATCTCGTTCTTTAATCTCTTGAGCAAATGCTTGTACTGATTGTAATGATGCCAAATCTAACTTCCTACATTCTACAATGGATGTATTTGATGTATGTTCTCTAATCTTAACTGCGGCATTCTCTCCACTATCAGTATTACGACAAGCGAGTATAATCTTGCAGGCACCAGAGGAACTTAATATCTTGGCAGCCTCTAGAGTAAAGACGATTTGAAGCAATTTAACATAAATAATAGCACATATTTTGTAATGACAATTAAATAAATGCACATGTTCAGTTCAAATGAAACACCTCAATCTAGATCAAAGATTGATCTTTGATCTAGAGACTTCACATTGAACACACACGATAAATAATACAAACATATGGACTTACCAAATCCCAAGCCTGTATTACCACCAGTGATTATGATAGTTTGATCTTTAGTAAATTGTTTAGATGGTGATAAGTGTGTTATCCAAGATTTTGAGATACGTCGTCGGAGTAGATATGTACTTGTTGCAGTTAGGACACTACCGATTGCTATTGCAGTTGATGTCATGGTTACTTGGTGTACAAATTATTAGTTAGTTACCAATGCACACGACTCCTAAAATCTACTAAACTAAACTAAACTAAACAACTAAATAAACTTAACTAATAGTATGATAATGGATGGCAACACTAAACACTTTCTCCTCAATCAGCTATGGCACTGCATTACCTAGGATACAGCTTCTTGAGTCTCGGGTCATTCTGATCTTAAAAGGGCTGATATTTCATCTTCGCACTGTCCGATCATAAGATACTTTAGACATTTTCCTATCTCTATCTATCATCAACACCATCTTCATTGCCTACCTAACGTTCAGCCTCTCGATATTGAATATATACAGAGTAGTATGGATATACGCATAAATGCATCATTAATATCTAAGATTATTCGAGGTCGTTTTGCAATGGTGAGAATGAGCAGAAATTTGCAGTTGTCTAGTTACGACTCGTTTTGCAATGGGTAAAATGATGATATTGATAAAGGACCTTAATTGATATTACTTCCCTATCATATTATACTTTCACTGTCAATATGTTTACATTTCTTTATATATCCGCTAACACACGCTTATATCGTATCCCCCTTTATACCACACAGACACATATAAAAATATGAATTAGCCCCCTCCCAAAATATAATAAATAATAATGTTTAACATTAATAACTTTCGTCGTGCAACAATAAGTCTAACTGGAGGAAAGGATAATGATAATGATGAATTATACAAACATAAGAATTTAGCAAGAAGAGCAAGTTTATCGAATAATCAATATAAACGTGCAATTGAGCGTGCCAATCTTACTCGTCCACACAATGATGACAATAGTAATAGAAGAAGAGGTGGTAACAAAATACTAAAAAATGGTATAGTAAATAATATGCGATCTAGCTTTACATCGTCTAAATCAACTGCACAATCAACGCAAACTTCTACTTCATTATATAATGGATATGACTTACCAAGTTACGATACCTATACCAATAACCAACAACAAGAACAGAATAACAAAGAAGAATGTTGTGATCCACTAATGTATAGATTACAACATCAACAATCAATACTAAAAGAAAAACATGATAGAAGAAAGTTAAGAAGGAGTATATCAGATGGTGAGATTAAGGAACGTGATCCATTTGATTTATGGGGTACATCGAGTGATGAGGGTACTACATCTACTTCTAATGATAATAAAGGGAGTGAAAAAGATAAGGGTCAAGATGTGGCGGATGAGAAGGGAGTTGAAGATATGGCTGATCTTATTGGTGATATAATTCATGGTCGTAATAATAAAAGACAGCAAGAAGTTGTAGATGTTGCCGGATGGGGAGGTAATTGTAGTGATGATGATGAACACGAAGAGAATAATAATATTGGTACACCAGATTGTTCAGGGTGGGAAGGATCAAGGTCTACAAATGGGGGAAATGAAGTAGAAGATGAGGGAGGAATATATATAGATTATGGTAGTGTCAAGACTGAGGAACGGAAACGATTACCACAGTACTTGTTCACTCCGCCTGAAATGGGTGGTGGATTAGAACGAATAAGGAAAAGGCAAAGTAGTCAAAAACATGATGTTGAAGAAGAACAATATGATGATGATGAGAATGATGATGACGATAACTCAACATATACACATACTGGACTATTTGTTGACTTTGGTGGGATTGTACCACAAGACGACATCCCCACTGGACAACACAAGAGTAACAGAAGAAGAAGTCAATGTACATCCGATGCACAAATACATAATAAATCACATAGAAGAAGGAAACGAAGTAATTCAATAACATCAAGGGGGAGTTATAAAAGTCATCATTCAGATTTATCATCTGTTACCAATTTTACCAATTGGCCTAATGATGATGATGATGATGAGAATGAGAATGATTACTTTGATAATTATGAAGAAAGTAGAGGTTATGAAACATCCGAAGGAACGTCAAAGAATCGAAGAGCATCACTTGCCGAATTGGAGGATATATTATCAAGTTTGGAAAAGGAGGCATTAACGCCCACTTCTTCATTGTTTGATAATAATGATAATACAACAAGGCAACAAAAGCAGACGAAAGCTGCTGTTGTTGATAAATCGTTACAGATACCATCCATGTTATCACCTGGTTGTGGTCAAGAATCACAACAACAGAGTGATGAGTCTCAGCAAAAGAAGGTATCCCCATCACCCTCAATCAAATCACAGGCAACTACGACTACTCAAAGAAGATTAACTCTATCCAAGGAGGAAGAGAATGATCCACGTCTATTCCAATTGAATCAATCATCAATTGAAGAATTACAAATAGAATTATCAAACATGCAATCTCAATCAAAAAGTAATTTAGAATTGTCTTGGGGTGATACTGAACGTATGAGATGTGAGGTAACCGAATTGGATGATAAGATTACTGAAATTAAGAAGAAGTTGGATGATGCCAATAACAAGTTGGTAGCATCTTCAAGATCTTCTTCATTTTACCCACCCAAGCATACTACACGACACTTTGTGGAAACAAACTTCGGTACTACATCAAAATCTGTCTGTCCACCCCGAGTGAAGTTACGCCGTCGTCGTCGACGGACAATTGAGGGTGGTAGTATGAGATTTAGTCAAACTGTTGCCGGGAGCTTCGTTGCCAATGCAGATAGTTTGTTAGGTCTTGTCGAAGGAGGAGAACCTTATGATAATACCATCAACTTGTTACCTAATAGTATAATAGACTTGGCAAATATACGACCACAACTTAATAGACGATCGATAAGCTCCCGTTCATGTGGTGACAAGTCTCAGGAGGAAGAGGAATTACTAGGCGACTCGCTTGACGATAGTAATGAAGTGAAGTCTTTCTGTACTGCCCCGGCTAAGTCGTCATTTAAGGCTGATAAGTATAGTGCCGAGGCACTTCGAGCATTACTCGAAGCTGGTGATAATAATGACGATGGAATGTTGGTTGGTGATGTCAATCAGTCGAATTCAAGTATCATTAGTAGCGATTTGGGAATTGATTTGGATATACATAGTCGAGATGCACTTCTTTCCACGGATGGTCTATTGGCATTAACGACAACAAGTTCAAGTACTAATTCAAAGCCTGAGATTGATGATAAGATATTCAAGTCGTTACTTTCATTTCCTACACCCGACGCTACTGATGATGAAGGCCAGAGTGGTGTATTTTATCCAGCGCCTAATGACGAAGATGAGGAGGAGGACTCGTCATCTGATTCCAGTGTACAAAGTGGAGTGATCTTTTCAACTCTAGATGGCAATGATAATGACAGTGGTCACTATCCATCCTCTCGTCATGAATCAGTTGCAATGGCCTCACTTGCCATGGATGCAATGGAAGACTTTGATTTTGATCCATTAAAGTCCCTTGCAACTGATGTGGATAATGATTGTAAGTCAGTCAAGTCAATCAAATCGACCAAGTCGACCAAGTCTGGTAAATTCCTCAGAAGACCGAGCATGAATAGAAGACCAAGTATCATGGGCTTCTTTGATAGTAATGATGATCTTATGACAGATGTTGAGCCTCCACCAGCATCGGCTCAACCTGACGGAAACCTTCTTGCCAAGCAAGTTGGAAAGAATAGGAGTATAAAACGAATCAAATCAAGGATAGAAGAAAAGGAGGAAGAATTGGATCGAATGACTAAATCTGTACAAGAACAAGAGGATAAGATACAAACTTGTGAATTGAATATTGATGAGGCCAACATCAACTGTAGTCAGAAAGAAGGGCAGTTGAAAGACGAAGAATCTACAGCCCAACAAGAAGTCAAAGCACTTATGCAAAAGGATGGTGATAGTGAAACCAAGTTGGAAGACTTGGAAGATGCTGAGAAGGATGTATTATTAAGAGAACGTGAACTCATTAAACAATTAGCAAATATGCCTGAGGTTTGTATAGGCAGCAGAGATGATGAAATTGAATTAGAAAAGCAGCTAAGCTTGTGGCAACAAAAGTATGATAACATCCAAGAGAAAGCGATTGGGTCGCTATCAAGTCTTTTGAACGAGTTTGATACTCTAGGTATTCCTAATTTACAAGAGGACATAGAGAGTAGTAAGAGAGGGGAAGATACTGTATCTGCTGATATCATTGCTCGGTATGATATATTTTTGGATAAGGAATCAGAATTAGTAAGGGTGTTGAGTGAGCAGGAGAGACTATCCACCTTTGAGACGATCAAATCTCAGTGTGAACGATCTATTTATGTTGGGAAACAATTGAGTAAGTTACAAGCTGACTTGGCAATACATTCTCTCAATCTCACATCAATGATAGATGGAGATGATCAAGGAACTGATGTCACTTCTAGTTCAACTGCTTCTGAGCGTCTATCAATGGAAAAAGAGTTTGTTGATGCTGTTATATCAAACTTGAACTCAGCCAATAGAAGTCAAGAAGAGTTAATCCTTGAGACTCTTCCCAAGATTGTACAACACTTGAAGTATTGGGAGAAGATAATACTTCCTTGCTCTAGCTCATCATCGAGTGATACTGATCATACTGATGTGAATGATCGTCTGCCGATGTTGGATGGCTTAGTGAAGAGTGTTGAAGAAACACTGGCTCAATCCAAGTCAAATATACTCGATGAGCACAGCAAGTATTTGACGGCAATGGAACGGGCTGACTTATCTCCTTCTTCTCACCATAGCACACTGGAAGCTAAGTCAAAGGTTCTCAGCTGATAGATATGTACGAATAGAAGAATAGATATAAGTGTTTATAGTGTATGAGTTAGACCACTTACATTTCCATATCAGGAGACTGATATACGCTACCCGGATGAAATCGTCTTCTCAACTCGTGGCATGAACAATATCTCCAGTCACAGTGCTTAAAAGCAGTCGGATCTTGTTCATCTACAAGAATATGGATATCTTTCACAATGCTTTGAACCTCTATCTCCACTTCATCAAGCAGTAAATCGACCTCTTGTGGAGATGAGCCTAGATATAGATCTAAACATGTCGCCTTTCCTATCCCATCTTTTGTTGTGCTTGGATCGTTGACTGAATCATCCTCGATATTAGATGTTAGATACATGAGACGGAGAGAATTTAACTCGATTATATCGCTCCACTTTGGATTTTGTACATTTCTCATGGCATTCTCCAATCTCTGTTTTAGATTCCATGACATACTATACTTATACTGTTCTTTTTGTTCATCTTTTGTTAGTTCTGAAGCTTGATCAGTTTGCTTTATCATCTTTGAAAGCATCATGGCATATACCTTCATCTTCCAAAATGATTCTTCAAAAATCTTATCATTAAATCGCTTGCTGTACTTGAACCAAGGCTTCTTCCCGGTCTTGTAATCCAATATTTGTAGTTGAACTTTCTCATCTACAGAGTTGTCGTTCGGTAGGACATCGATTCGATCGATCTTGCCTTTCAACTCGATACATTCATCTTTATCGTCAGTAGATGATGTTGGTATTCTTGCATTCACCCACATCTCATTAACAATTGGGTTTGGTGAGGTTATATTTTTTGGATCTTCCAATTCATAATATGAACGAAGTAACTCTAGTGACGACTTGCCCCATTCAATCTCTTTTTCAATATCTGCGGTACCGCTGCCTTCTTTATCTCGAAATAATACATCATATTTATTTTCCTTCTTCTTGTTGGTTTCATTTGAATCATCCTCTCCACTACCTCGATCACCTCGTACCTTACTCCATCCTCTTCTAAATAGATTTTCAAGATTAGCTAATGTTCTCTCCTGGGGCTTGAGATCGAATAATTCTTCTAATGCTGTATGACATATAATACCTCGAGCCAAGGGTTCAGTCATTTGTGGATCTTGAGTTAATTTAAGTATATACAGAAAGAAGAATGCCTGAGGACACTTCTTGAATGTTTCAATTGATGTTGGTGAGTAATGTGTTGGATAGGGTATTGATATATCTTTGTCTTTGTTTTGTATATTCTGTAAATCACGGAGTATATCATATGGATCTAAGTCTAACTGTTCCTGTATATTGATATGCTCCTTATTTGTAGTACTACTAAAGAGTCGAGTTTTACTTATTGGTTTGATAGGAGTGTAATGTTGTTGGATATGTCGTGTCGTGTGGTGTGTATTTCTAGATTGCAACATGTTATACCGCTGCAATAATCTATTGCTTCTGGGTGAAATATAACTATAAATTTTCGATGTTTGTGATATCATCATTATTATGTTGAGTTGTAGTGTTGATATGAGTTTCATGACACAAAATTAGTTATGAGGTACTGTCAAACCACCTGGCCTACTACATACATACCACTTGATGCAAAGAGTTAAGTAGAGGAGGTCATGAGTCATGCCATGAGGTCGCTTGCTGAATACCCCCCTTAGTTCTATCAACAGTGATCGAAGAGTTTAGTAGGATACCTTTTCAAAAAGGATACCGACAAGTAAGAAGAATAGTTTAGTTGTAGTGTAAGATAGGCAGTCTATGATGCAATAAGTCTAGTAAACGAGGTAATAACAATGGATATTTTGACTCTGCCTAGGGTTGAGACTGTCATGACAAAGCTACTCATTTATCGTCTCCCACGACCTCTCCCTCGTCCCCTTCCGCCTCTACCTCGGCCACGGCCTCCTCTCCCACCTCGCCCTCTTCCGCTTGCTTTGAGTTGTTCTGATCCGTGATGTACTCGTACTAAGCCTTGCAAAACTTCGTCACTTGGGAAACAACTAGTATACTTGGTCTTGCCTCCTTCAAGCGGAGACTCACCCGCTTTGAACTCTATGGCCATCAGGTGGCATCCCAAGATTTCATCCTTTTTGTCCAGTATAACAACCTTGTCAATACTCTTGGGGAGATGAACAATTGTTGGAGTCCTTGTACTAACTAGTCTCCACTTGGGACCTAGGTGAGGGTCCAATATCAGTACTCCATCGCTCTCAGGCTGTATATATGAAGAAGAGACAAGATATGTGAGATGGGCATGTTATATGTGAATCAGAATAATTCAGACAAAAAGGACAATGACTTACATCAGGACTAACTGTCATCTCCTCGATGAGTGGGTGTTTATCAGGATGAGGACACTCTCGAATCATGTTCTTTCCTGCCATTCGTCTTATACTCTTTTCCTTTGCTTCGTCCTCTTCATCTTCTGGCTTTGTATTAGTAACCTCGTCATCACCTGGCTGTGGACCAAATTCTGGATTTGGGTTGTTAAAGCAGTTTGGACACAATGGAAATGTACGAGCTGGATTTCCTACGTTGTACAGGAGAAGCTCAAAGTTACATCCTTTTACAGGGCAGTGTCTGCCAGTCCATTGCTTGATTTCACCGCCTATTGGAAGAGGATATACTGTCTCAGTTGTTTTATTGTATAAACGCGGAGGTGGTCCTGTTATGAATTGTAGATATCTCCTCGTGTGGCCACATCGTGTGAATGGTTTACCTACATCTTGCAGTTGAGCAAATGAAGAAGAGAATAAGACATCCATTTTGTTCACATTCTCTACAAAATAGTTAAACTTGGCCGAAAAGATAGATATCGCCTTCTTCACAACTTCATCTCTATCGGCTAATCCCTTGGCAATCTTGTTGCATTCTAATTCAATATCAGATCGAATTTGTGGTAATACTAACGAGTTGTCAATTAGGTGGTATCCCTGGGCAAGGACTAGACCAAGCCTCGTAGGTTTCTGGAAGATGCGCGTTGTTATGATTTGTCATGATGAAAGAGAGGTGATTGTAACTTATGTTAGTGCATGTGTTGTTAAGGCAGTCAAATAAAGACTGAAGAAGGCCAAATGAAGTAGCCAAATCACCGAGTCTTCGTATGAACACGTAATAACACAAGACTAAAACAATACTAACGCGGACTTTCCAGCTTGCGCCCTGGAATTAGCTCGACATAGTATCGTTTTTGTATGTTTTCAATGTGAGTTGAGATACTGGCGTCGGTGCCGATTCCATGTTTCTCCATTCGACTTATCAACTCTGACTCGGTAAGATATGTTGGAGGCGTTGTCATGCGCTCCTTTACATCCAGTGTACAGAACTTGCCACTAGATGGTGTGACATTAACTTTATCGGACTGCAAAGATTATATTGGTCAGATACCACAAACTATAACATAGAAGTGAGTTGTCAATATTACTTACCTTCTTTGAAGCTGAAAAGAATAGTCCATATTGATCTCCTTCGTTAAAGTCTGGCAGAGCTTTTTCTTCTTCGGTGTCATCATCAACTTGACCCTCATCGTCTCCGTATTTATGGTGCATCATGATTGCAAGGAAGCCCGGCGAAGCAAGCTGTTTGCCTTGAATGGTGAAGTTTCCCTTGTCTTCGAGTATATCAATAGAAAGTTGAACTGTTGTAGACGTCCAGACAGCATCTTGAGACACACTAGCAATGAAATGTCTTGTCACTAGATCATACACACGTTGCATATCACCACTCAATTCTCCTGCCCTTGCATGTCTACATGGTGTGATTGGAGGATGATCTCCCATATCGACTCCGCCCTTCCCGACGTTGACTCCGTCACTACTCAACAGATCTGAAACATATTTACCCCATCTATTGTCCTGTGTTTGATCCTTTAACGTACCAACTATATCGAAGCTCTTTGGATACTTTGTTGATTCTGTTCGGGGGTATGATAAATATCCACTTAAATACAGTCGTTCTGCAACACTCAGAGCCTGATGTGGACCTATACCCAATCCTTTTGAGCACGCTTTCAACAGAGCTACTGTATTCAGTGGCGTCGGTCTCCCTTGTTTCTTTTCTTTGGTAACAACCGATACTACTTTTGCCGTAGACGGAGGAGAGGCGTCTCTACACTTTGCAACTAATGCATCAACCTTGTTCTTATTAAAAGACCTTCCTGTATTCCAAACTGCTCGACACATTATACCGCTATTCATGATCCCAAGATCGAGTACCCAGTATGGTTCAGGCTTGAATGTTTCCATCTCAACATGTCGTGCAACACAAAAACCAAGTGTGGGTGTTTGACAAGGCCCATAAGATAGAACAGCGGAATCTAAATCTCCATATCTTCCTTGAAAGTATCGAGTTTGAAATCTACTAAAGGCAACACCAACTTTCAAATCCAACTCTTGCCTTGCATCAACAGATAACGATTGATTCCGATCAGGCTTGCCTAGTGAATTGTAAGCCTTGATAATATCACTTGGATTGATGGCACTAAAATGTGCACGGTATACACGATCATATCCACTACCACTACCAGCCATTAGGTGTAAGCAACAATCAAGAACTTCAAAGTTAATATTCTCACCCTCACGATCGCAATCCATCCACAACACAATAAAATCAACACCCTTTGGGAACATTAGATTGGAATGAACATTAAGATATGAGTCTGTGTACTAACAATGAAATAAGCAAACGAGAAATCTCACCTTACAACATTCTTGTAAATGTTTCACAACCGATCCCTTATTTAGTTTTTTAACAATTGGTGCATAGAATAACTCCGCTGGATCGACACTATCCCAAGATTGATATTCTTTAGTAAAGTCAACTGAATAAACATGTCCGGCTACCGATGTTATACGATGCAATACTTTATTGGCGTGTGGTGCTTTGGGGAACTTAGTTTTGGATGTTGTAAATTCATGTATTGGTAAACTTCTACCGTGTGATTCTAAATGATCATTGCTGCTAATTAGTCCTTTTGCTATTGCAAGTCCTATCGATGGCTTTTCGGCGATGTGTACTACTTTGATTGATTGTCCTGCACCGTAACTTAGACTGTTTGTTGTTTGTGGTTGATTCGGCGGTATGGAAGGTTGGTTTTTATTCGCATCCTTCTTTACTTTTGGTGCAGTATCATGTTGCTGTTGCTGCTGCTTTTCTTTATCATGTTGTTTCTTCCCCTTCTTATGCTTCTTGTCGTTTTTTGTAGTTTGCTGATTCTGTTTCCCTTTGTTCTTCTCGTTTTTGTGTTTAGCCTGATGTTGTTGTTGTGGTTTCTTCTCATCACTACCTTTATCGTCTTCTACACTGCTACCCTGAGGATTCTTCTTAACATTCTGCTTCTTATTACCTCCCTTTTTCTTACTATCATTGCCCTGCTTTCCGCCTTCTTTCTTGGGATTACTGGTATGTTGTGATGGCTTTGTAGATTCAGATGCTTTGCTACTACTATTACCAGGTACAAAAGAAGTGGCATTTGCAGACAATGAATTATTATTGTTGGGTATAGCATCATCGCTAATACTAATATTCTTAACTCCATCTGTAGGGATACTACTACTATTTGATACAGCACCGCCACCATCACTACTCTGTTGTTGTTGCTTCTTATTCTTCTTATGATTATTATTTTTATTATTATTTGGATACTGTCTATCAATGCCATTCTCTCGTTTTATCTTGGATCTATCACCCATTATTTTAGAATCTAGTTTAGTTTCATTGTCATTATTATTATTATTATCATTGCTTGCATTGGTATTACCTTTATTTATTGCTTTATTAGCAGTTTTCTTCTTGTACTGTCTACGCTTATTATTGTTATTATTCTTTGATGACTGCTGCTGTTGTTTTGACTTTTGTTGCGCAGCAGCAGTTTGACCTGACGATGTTTGCTGCTGCTTATCATTAGAAGATTGATTATTATCCGTCATGATAGCCTATGATTCTTTATCGCAACCAATAAATACATAATATACAATAAAAAAAACAGTCACAAGACCACCATGGGTAATTTTCTCTCCTTCGTTGACGGCTATTTCTAGAGAACAATAATGTACTTGCAACCAAACAGGTATGGGTAGGAGAGTTATAATATCACAGTAATCAGCAGTTTATAACACTTCTTCCGTGTTTTGTTTGGTGCGGTTTATATGAGAACAAATTATGTGTACACTGCTCTTGTAACACTCAAACTGACCATAAATTTATGTCAATCGTTTGGAAATAGAGTGTAAATATACATATTGATTTATAAACAGTTAGAAAGAGAAAGATAGCGCATACTACAACCACAAAATATTAACACAATAATGAATAATATAAATATTGCAATGATGTTTAAAGTAAACGATAAGGTATTGGTTACTGATGCAAATACATCATCTTCCACTCCAATCGATGAAAGACCATTGTATGAAGCAATAATACGAAAGTCAAGTCTCAAGTATATAGATCCAATAACTCGAAAGATATTACCCGAGAGTAAAAAACGAGGTGGGCGTTATGGTAATGCTAAAAACAATCTCAATTCCAATGTACCGCCGCCGCCGGATGGTGAACAAGTATGGTGTCATTTGGTACATTACAATGGATGGAATGTTAGACATGATAAATGGATGTGTGAGAAAGATAATATATTTGAAGATACTCCTGAGAATCGTCAGCGTGTTGGTGGTTGTAAAGAAGAAGAGGAAGAAGAAGAGTCAAGTTCAGAAGAAGAGGAGGAGGTTGAAGAGAGAGCTGATAACAATAAAACAAAGGATGCAAGTGAAATTAGAAGACAGGCTGCAAAATTAGGATGGGAACGGAGAAAGAAAATGTTGGCTGAGAAGAGTGGTGGTAGTGCCGCAGTGAATGCATCAGGAAAGAAGATGAAGTCTAAAAAGAGGTCGATTGATGAGATAAACAATGAGGAGTCATCATCATCTGATGATGAAGAAGAAGAGGAAGATTTAGAAACTGTTTGTCAAAAGAACTTACAACTAATCACCGATGCATGCACATTGCCCTTTACACTACAAACAAAGCTTATCGATGACCGTGACAAGATAACGAAAGTTATATATCCTACTCCAAACTATCATACTGGTGACAATCCATCATCACTGACAAAATCACATAAAGGTATAACAATGTTACATAAATTGCCATCAACAATGAATATGATACAGATAATGGGACAGTACATCAAGGATAAGAAGCAGGATGATTTGGAAGAGTTGGCTAATGATTCAGAAGAAGAGGACGATGAAGAGAGTATCAGCAGCTCAACAAAGGCTGAAGTCAAATTACGGAAGAAACAAAGGAAGAAATTTGCAAACGATGTTGTTTCCATGGTGGATTTAGTATTGCCGTTGTTTTTATTATATAACGAAGAGCGTGAACAATACACAACGTATATCAATGAGAGGGAAAACACTACTACTGATACTGATGTGTCAGAAGTAACCTCAGGGCAAGGTGAGAAAGATAAACGACGTCCGTGTGCTATTTATGGTGCCGAACATTTGATACGGTTCTTTGTCAAATTGCCTAGCATCTTAGCGAAGATTCCACCAACTTCTGAATCCGGCCCCAGTGAGTTGTATATATTGAGGCATGCGGATAAAACGAGAGAGTTTGCCTACCATGTTAATGAACTATTGATCTACTTGCAAAAGAATGTCAAGCATGTGTTCACAGAGAATTACTTTGCAGTAGAACGTTGATAAAAGTATAGCTTATAATTTGTAGCCCTCTAATACTCTCACTTCATATCACATTCATGCCCCATATTTTTCATATGTTTAACCCTCTTTAGAAGTCAAAACAAACAACCCCATCATCCCCACTAGTACATATTTCAATACTGGATAATCATTCAATGCAATAGTTACCATACCAACATACCGTAATGTACCAACAGCCTTTCCTAATATATCCTCCCTCTCTAACCACAACTGTCCCGGGGCATACAATCCTCGATCATCTACACGATTATTATCACCCTTTGTTAATAATTCAACATGTCCATCAGGCTTGGTATGTACCTTTAATATACGATGTACAATTGGAATATCACGATCTTTAATTTTGAATACCACAACATCACCGACGTACACTTTTTCAACTGAATTATTTAGGAATAGTATATCACCACGTTGGAAGGCTGGTTCCATTGATCCCGAGAGAACTACTACTACCGGTGATTCGCTCTGGTAATTTTGAGGTATTATTGTTGTTTGATGTTTATATTTGTTGAGGAGAGTGTTTGGTATATCAGTATCGTGTGTATAAGTAAATAATAAGTATATCATAATATAAAGTATTATACAACACCAGCATGCATATTACTCACCTTTGTCATAAACATCAAACCCTTCCATATCATTAATGCTGAGAAAACAATCATTGCCAAGTTTAATAATTGGAATGTTAATTGACGTTTGTTTGCCCAAAGCTTCTTGAGCTCTAGGACTTGCTTGTCTATCATATCCTTAAACATGATGTTTGGTATAAGCCTATATTATAGCGTTTATTCAAGTCTATTGTAATAGCCAATAATAGAGTCAAACAGTCAATGGACAACTACTTTAATTGAGTGAAAATTTTATTTATAGGATACCGCTTCCTCTGTGCCTACATGTGGAAGTTATATATACACCTTATTTAGAGCCTTGTCGTGAGGCTGTCAAGTCTCTCACAAATCCGTCAGGTCTAAGCCTGATACGATTATAATGTATAAGTAGAGGATAATACAGTATAAATTTAATTTATATTATAATGAACAGTTATAACAACCGAGGAAAGCGTCAATGGTATCCTTGTCTAATGCTTCCCCTTGAATATCTTCTTTATTTTTCCTTTGAGTTTCATCTTTTGTTGTTTGGTTTCCTGACTATTAACTTCTTCCTCGGGTGGTATTTCTACACTCAAAGAACTAGCTCTTGGCTTTGGGGTCTCGTCATGTTTCTTTGCTGCCAGTTGCAACTTGAGATCTTCTATTTCCTTCTTCAGTGCATCGACAACTTCGGCGTCCACATCATCATGAGTTGTGGTATCTCCCTGTCCTTCATCCTCAGTATGCGATGGAGAGGCAGTTGTCGTCGTGTCATATTGAGATATATGAGTTGAAGACTGTTGAGACGAAACTGAGGGGATATTAGTTGGTGAATTAGATACCAGAGTCTCCAACAAGACCTCAACACGTCGTAGTCTTCCATCTAAGCAAGATCCAGTAGATAATTCATCATGTCCTTGATCTGAGGATACAGATTGGACAAGTGTTGGCATACCATATTGGTTGTGACTATGTGAAATGTTTGCTGGTACTGATTCTTCAATCATTGGGAGTGAACGACTTTCATGTGTTTCAACCTCAACCTGTTCGGTGTAAATTGAATTCTCCTCAATCGTAGGAGGGCTTTCATTCGAAAAGCTATCCTCCTTTTCATTCACCAATGAATCCTCACCATGACTTTCATTTGAAACAACACTTTTAAGAAGAGTATTTATACTACATTCATCTGATTCTGCTTTCATTGTGTTGTTTGCTTGAGAAGAGATCAACATACCACGGGATCTCGATTCCATTAGCCACGATGGTTTACTATCCAAGAGGTTTCGATTGGATGGAGTTGGAGAAGTATTGAAACTCCATGCAGTATGCTCAAGTGATGCATAAAGAAAGCTGAGATCGACATTATTTCCCAAGGGCGCATCTTGTTGTCGATTCTCAAATATTAGACGCCCGAACGAAGTCAGTCCTTCTCCCTTATCTTTATGTCTCACTTCCGTTATGATTGAATCAAAGTCTCCAGTCATACATGCGATTGCATTGTGAATTCTAGACAGCTGCAATCGTTGTTTGAAATCCCCTTCCACAGCGAAACGTATCACATCATCCCCTTCATTGCCAGCAAATGGCCATGCCGAGCGCAATCTAAAAGCTGAAGATGTTGCACCCAAAGGATAGAAACTCTTTGGCGTGTCAGGGTTGGCATCGCCTTCAGCAAAGAAGTAGTCTCCATGTCGACTATCTTCTCTATTGGTATCGTGTAGAGATGAGATGTTGGACTCTTGTTTTTGAGTACTGCTGTAACGAGAGACATAAAGGATGTGTCCACTGTGGCCTCTACTACCTAAGCTGCTTGTTATCCTAGCCCCCTTTTCAAATCTAACTTGCCATACTACATTGACTGTAACAAAGCCTTGGCCATCAACAACCTTTAGCCTGAATAGTGCTATTCTCATTGTTGTAACTACAATATAATGCTCTATTCCGTTTCCTAGGTGAAGAGCTTCTGACGCAATGATAATTTCATCTCCCTTCTTTGTTTTCTTCTCCAACGGATGTGCAAATAAGAGCTGCGCACTCCTTGCATCGACTTGATTAAAAGGTAACAGCATGCGTCGGCATCCAAAAACATATGGCAAACGGTACCGTTCCACTGGCTTGACTTTTGAATCCAAAAGATTAGCACTCTTTGCAATGTCATGAACTGACTCCATAACATGTGAAAAGGCATCCGAGACACCAACAATGGGCTTGACGACAACTCCAATAACACCAATCGCTGTTCCTTTTGCAAATCCCTTGATGCCCTCTTTCTTCGCACCACGATATGGCTCTGTTACGATTCCTGTTGATGCTGATAGTAAACCAAATGCAATATCATGAACAGGTCTACTGATCATTAGTGTTACATGACCACATCCTTTCTTCTTCCATCGATCATAATGTCTTTGCTGTGCTGCATTCTGCTCGGAGTGAAGACGTTGGTAGTGTTCGTCTAGCGTCAACATTGTGGCGGTGTGCCCTATAGTAGCTCCCAAACTCGAGGCGAATCCAAAAATACCGCTAGTACTATTCGATACCAGCGACAGAGTTCCCTTCAATACTCCAACACCAACTCGTGATGGATTCTTAGTAATGTGTTTCAATTCACGCGTTGGTTGTAGAATGAAGTCTTTGAGGCCTGTCCGAAATGATGTCAACACCATGGTAGGGTTTCCAGCGAAATCTACAAGATACAAAACATCAGAGAAGTTGTGTCGATGAGAATAATGTTGCAATTCATGCGTTCACATGTATAACTCATGACACACACACACTTACCTAATGACCCAACAATTTTGTACAGTTGTCTGAGAGCCTCTGCAGAATAGAAACTTTTCAGTGAGCGCCAGATATCACCTTCAGACTCATAAACATGACTAATCACTCTTTCTGTAAACCTGATTGGAGCCTCACTTATCGATGGAAACACCGCCCCAATAATGTTGATGTTGCCATACTGTGACCTTTCATCAATATCACCAGTCATGTTTTCAGACCATTGTGTATAAGCATCGGCTGCTGAACTCTGTTGACCAGACTGCACATTGTACATTGAAAACAATTCCAATTGGTCATCAAAGTCCATATCTGCAGATGATTCTACCCTGCTATTTTTCTGAGATTTGAAGTAGCTCAGATTGACCTTGAAAGAGCCTAAAAGTAACTCTTGAACCTAAGGAATTGAGGAGAAGATTAGTTGTGAGATGTGTAGATTACACTTTCAATTACACTTTAACATAATCAAACCATAGTACTTACATAAATCTTCTTCAACTTGACCTTCTTACTTAAGCTTTCATTTAAGAATGAGCTTGCCCTTTCAATTGAAGTGCTGGTGTGTTCTTCAACTTCAGTCTCAAATGTACCACTTGCCAAGTCAATATTATTGTCTTGGTGCAAACTAGTAGCTTTAGCTTCTCGTTTCTTAACAACGTCCAGGTAGAAAGAGAACAGTTCATATAGCCATGACTCTTCAACTTTAAGATCCATTTCTTGAACTTGGATTGCAACATATTCATACGAATCCATATCGCTTTTTGACCGGTAGTTATCCTTCCAAGCCATGAATTGAACTAATGGCTGTGGATGTTTCACTGGTGATGGAGATAATATAACAGGAACCTTTGTATTCATGCCCAAGCTTTGTTGATCTACTTGAACATTCCCCACTGCGACAGCCAAACGAGTCTTTGCCGTTGAAACTGATATTCGTACGTCTACATCACGAGATGATAAGGATAGAAGTTCAATAATGCGAGCGGAGTCAATAAGTGCGGCAGAAATTCGATCCAATCTGCCATATAGGTATTGGTCGGAACTAGAACCACTAGTTGAACCTGCGGCAGCATCATATTCCCCATCTTGTGTCGAATCTGAGTTTGGCCGAAACATCCTGTGTACAATTACATTGTTGGTTAGTAAAATAAAGTTACTCGGATATATGTGGTAATCATATATATAATGACACAAGTGACTTACAGTGCAAGTTTGATGCAAGGTTGAAAGTACTCTTCAAACTTATCATCAGTAACCTTTTCAGATTCAAGGGGTCGGACGTTCTTACCCATATCACCCTCGATTGGAATAGCATCGGAGGGCGATCGTAATGGAAACCATCGAACATATGCTGGTGGCAATCCCTTTGAGTTGACCCTATTTCGATCTTCTTCATAGTCTTCCATGCTTTGCGCACAACATTCGAGGGCTGCGCCGAGCGGGATATTAAGAACTCCCAGCTCTACTTTTGACTGAAGTCTCTGTGATTCACCGATGACACTAATTCTCAGTGACTTACTTGTTTCAAATGGCAATACTTTGATCTCCAAATCATTTTCTCGAATACCGACAGCCCTAGTCGGATTCACTATCTCAGCAATATCATCCCAATCGTTAACTCCAGACTCATCACTCGAGTGCCTTGACATCATGTGTCGTCTACTTTTGACAGAATTGCTCATCCCATTATTTGCTAAATACAAATCTCCATCATTCCACACAGGAGAGACGACTGAAGACACCGTTTCACTTAGACAAATCTTGTTTCCGTAACTGAAGGATTATAGAAAGAAAGATACTGAGCATTAAAATGACTTAAGACATCATATGGCCAATGAATAACAAACTTACCGTAGCTTGACAAACATTGAATTAGATTCGGGTAGATTTAATGCTGTTATTGGACGAATTGTGAGTACTCCGCCAGGATTAAGAACACTGCCCAGTGAACGCCTTGCAGCTTTTGAGAACGATCGTCTTGATGATATAAGTTGGCTTACTTGATTGAACTCTCTTTCTCTTATTAGAATTGGCGCTTCGGGAGGGAGTTTCAAGAGCTCAGTCAAATCTGATTTATCTTCTTCCTGCACTATTGTATTCACTTCAGATGAAGAGTTCGTCTGTTTACGTTTAGGTTTCGTCTTATTGCCATTGATGAAGGCATGTGAGATATTCCAAGATGGATAGAATGGGGGTATTGACTTGGAATTGTTAGTGTAGTATGTCCAGCTTTGCCATCGTAGTGCAGATAGTTGAGTAATTTCAATGTCGGGACGGCTTTGTATGCTGAGAAGTGAGTTGTTGTGAGTGAACGGGGAACTAGGAGCAGTTGTCACTGTGCCTTCGACCTTGAATGACTTGTTTGATTGCACGTGTTTGTACCCCTCCATCAATGCACTTGAATCAGATGACTTATCAAACAATGAATCTGTCGATTTGTCAAACATATCATCATCAGAAGATGACCCATCGTCTTCTATATTATAATCAAGATCTAGCATACTATCCAAAATGCTAGAATAAGCCGTCGATGTTGTTGTTCTCCTACCATCAGAAGACGCTAATGTTGATCTCTTTGTCTTTGCCATAAATCGTGCAGCTCGTACATTATTAATTGTCTTCTTCAGCTTGTTTTCTGTAGCGAGAACTCCGAGTTTGATTACTTTTGTAGGCTGATTAACCCTCTCCTCTTTAGACGACTCGCGTTCAGCAGCTTCCATTGAGCCTCTTTTCTTCTTGTATAGTGCAGCCATGGCCGGGACACTCGCCATGATAGAACTTCTCTCTTTCCTTTCTTCTTCCTCTTTAGTGGCATCCTGCAAAGACTTCAGTTGACGTTTCATTCCTTCCTTTGATCTGCGTAGTGTTTCAAGTCGTCTATCTGCACATAGGATATAGTACTCTAACAACCCAGTAGTATCATGAATCCATTGTACGCGTAATCGAATGGAACCACAAATTCTATCTAGTTGATCTTTCCCTGAGCCATCCGATCCACTTTGACCGAGCTTTCCCATGAGTGGATACCATCCGATGTTCTCTTTCTGGTTCTTTAGAGTCCGCAGATGAACATGAGCTTGGCCAAGAAATTTGTCTTTGCCAAATCTTTCTGTACTCTTAATGACACATTGCAATGAGTAGCGACGAGTTTCTTTTGGATCTGATGCAGCCTTCTCAGGAATGTCAAAAACAAACGCCTGATGAACCCACTGAGGCGACAGGGTCTTCTCGACGAAATATGTACTTCTTCTATCTTTGCTTTTAAAAGAGCCTATATGCCTCTTCTTATTCGAACAGACTAGACCAACACTGACATACGGATTTGAAAGACCATTCAAGTCCGATGACCTCAGCCCCGTTGCTTCAATCACTTCAATAACCACTTGGTTTCGCCTTGCAATATAAAGATCATCAAAATCCATGTAATGCTGTAGCTCAGACTCAATAGCTTCTGGATCTGACAAGCGGCTGAGTAATTCTGATGACTGGTCGTGCTTCTGATGAAGTAGACTCCCTGCAATAATTGCCTGCCTGTTGGTCTGTTTGTGTGTCGTTGGACTTTCATCAATTGATGAGAGAGGAGCTCCTGGGGAATCAGCAGCTATGGTTGGTGGTGGTGCAATACCACCACTATTAGCCAACAATTTGACTGTTCTATTTAAAGCATCAATCTTTGCTCTTCTGCTCTCCTCGACTGCAATTTCTCTCCTAATATTTACAAGATGATGCCGGACCAAAGATTCGTCGCTCATGCTTTGTGTTTTATTCATTTCGTCAGAAACGATAAGTACTCGAGTAGCGCCTTCTGTATCAACCTGACAACAGAGAGAGTTTTCCGACCTATCACCATCTGGGTCGTAGTCTTTGTAGCGCCTTGGTGGGCATGGGAGTTTATCAAAGTATCCTATCTCTTCGAGCTTGACTGATTTAACTGCTCCGAAATGTCCCTGTTCTTCATTCTCAATGAATTGAAAAGAAAAGAATGGGATCTTACTCTTGGGCTTTCCTTCGATAGCTGTTCCTCCCATTATTGTATTATTTGATTTGCCGGGCTCATCTGCAATCCACTCACCAACTCCTACACGAATAGAAAGCTTCTTAATCTTCAAGGGCTCTTCCCAGGTGTAAGAAGATGATTCTCCAGGGGATAAACATTGCCAAGGATGAGCATCGCAACCTCTTTGTCTATAGTATATCTTCCAATGCAAACTTCTATTGATAATCCTGTGAGGAGGATCTGTAGGATCTGGTGCACGCAAGAAGACGAAGACCGACTGGAATAGAAATTTCTGATCAATGAGAAGCTTGTCACTGTGATCGTCTACTTTTTGCTGCTGATGTACTTCATTACTATCCAGTACGTTGTCTGTGTCAATCTGTTGACCTTTGACAACTTGCTTTGATACTGCAGCACGGCGTAAACGTCTCAACCTCTCTCCTAGGGTGAGGAATGTAAGAGTGACATCGTTTGGTACACTCATATTATTGTTAATTGGCTTTTGTATTCGTTTCTTAGACTTGGCTCTTCTGAGCTGCAAGGGTCGACCTGGTGATTGATTCTTCTCTGCAGCTTCTTTTGCCTCGGTGAGACGGGCTGTTTTTGTGGGAAGAACCATTCAACCATGTTAGAAGCAAGTACAAAGGTAAGCATGAATGAAAAGAGACGCACAAATACTCACTTTTAAGATACTTCATTGCCTGGTCAAACGTAAATTGCTCAACAGGTATTGAATCAATCATCATTAACTGATCACCCACAAAAATATCTGTGTAATAACTTGCATACGATCCCTCTTTTATACCTTTTACAATCAGGGTGCGTTCTCTACGGAACGGTTCTGTCTCAAACCACACACCTAGCTCTCCACCCCAAACAGTATCCTCCTGGTTTGGGGGCGGAAATGTGACTGAGTAGAAAGGTGCTCCTCGAGAAGTCACATGTGGGAGCATCCGTAAATCTCTTGCTTGACTCATAGCCAAAACATATTCACCGGGAACATCTGCACTGAAGCTTGGAGATAAATACCAAGATGGTCCATAGTCAACTCTCAGCAATCGCTCCAACCTTGTGTCTGGTAAATGAAATGCAACAAGATCCAATGGTTGAACAGTTGCAATATAGCAGGCATCACGATGGGCGGTTGTTTGATCGTCCATATCACTCTCTTCAATAACGGTGGGAGATCCAAACAATAGCTCATACTGGTTGATAATATCAGTTCGTCTCTCGTGATAGCTGGTAGAGAATATCCATTTTACTGACTCACTGTGTTTAGACGAATACTCAGTATGCTCTATTGCCAGATTGGGGTGTTCAACGCTATTGTCTTGCCATAATCTAATTGGTCGATGAAGCTGATTAACGATAATATATCTCGGACAGATGCGGACAATCTTTGTGTATTTAGACAGCCGACCTGGGGCAATGCTTATGGACACAGAAGCTTCAAGCTTTCGACCATCCTTGCAGTGCATGCTGCAAAATGGTTGTGTTGAATTGTTAGATATTGCCAAGCTAGTAAAAAATATTCAATCAAGAAGTAAACTTACCCGACGATTTGAGTGACCCCTATCGACTCGAGCCCAAACCCCGAGGACCAAGCTGATGTATATCGGGATCCAGTGTGACTCCTTGTGTCAGCCAATTGAATACATAGTCTTGGAGATCCTCTTAATGAGAGAACTTCCTCTTGAAAATTGAACATGAAGGCAAGCTTTGAAAGAGCACGAAGAGGAAGATCTTCACTAATCAAGGCAGCCAATAATGCTGGCCTTGATTTGTTGCCATTCAAACTCCTTTTCAATTGTGACAAGGCGCCCGGTTTTCCAGAAAAGACGGTGTCCATTGAATCGAATGGTAAATTTGACCCCGACATAAATGCACCACCTTCTTCGTCATCAACTGTACTGCGCTCTCCTCCATCTACAGGTTTAGATCCATCCTTTTCTGCACTCAAAACGGTGCCTGCAACGTATGATAGAGATTTCTCTTGCTTGTATCGCAATGCATGCTCTGTTGTATTGACCTGAGACAAAGAGGGGTATCAGGAGTTAGAGATGATACACCTAACAAGTATGTATAATGCAGGCAGACAAACTTACAATCCAAAAGGGAGAGTAGAGTGAAACACGACGCTGTCCACCACTCCCAAGGGTGTTATCAATAAGCAAGGTAAGCCGCTGGCCAAGACTGTCAACAACATTCATCTCGGTTGCGATATCCTCAACACCATATCCATCATACCCACGCCTCGATACACCTCCACCCGAACTTTCGATGATATCATTCTCGGTGTTGAAGCCAAGTTGTCCGGTCTTTCGATTAGTATTTGCTGCATTTTGTTTCATGGTGCCAGTCTGAATCATACCCAGCTTCGCCTTGCCTCGATTGTCTTTACTCTCAGTTAAGGTCCCTAATGTTTTCTTGACTTTGTCTTTTGATGTCTTCATTGCACTTCCAAGTGTGGTCCATCCAGCTTTGAAGATCCCATCTCCGCCACCATGATGAATCAGTGCTCCCTCTCCTACAGCAGTTCGACAGAAGCCTAGATTAACAAGGAGAAGAACTGGAGCATCCAAACCAACTGTAAACACGGAGACTCTTTCACCAGGTTCAAGGTTTCCCCACCAAAGCACATTTCTACTATTTGCATCCATCAGCTCAAACAAACCTCGTTCAGGTAAAAGATTTTCGACCACAAGTGGGGGGTGAATTACTAAAGAGTACCGTAATGGTGAATGGATTTCAGCCTTGGGAGCATTATTCTTTGTGAATATATTCTTCGCGGTCTTCAATCCTTTCTTGGTCGGTGATGATATACTGACAGTATCGCCTATATCGCGTGCAGACTCTCCTGGAGTATCATTCTGAGTGAATGCCCTAGCAAAGGGACTCCTTTTAATCTCAACCACATAACAGAATGGTTTCTTTGATCGACTTTTACTTTGATCTAAGATTGGACAAGAGATCTCATGACCACTAGCAACTTGATTTGCGATGCCAGGATCACCACCGGAGTCTTTGAATATTACCGATGACTCGTGCAAGACTATGAAATGAAATGTAAAGTAATGATGTGAGTTTACATAATTATCTAAAATGATTAATGAAGGAGACTAGCACTCACCTTTAGCAAGCTGCAATGGCCGAGAAGGATATCCAATGGTGGATTGGTCAAGCCCTGCATCTTTGAAGTCATCTGAGACCGATTGATCAGGTCTTATCCATAAACTACCAAGATGATTTCCTGTCATATGTAGGGCGCTTTCAAGTAATAGATAAGATAGAGTATGTGTCTCGTCGGGGTTGATTTTCTCTATCGCAAAGTTATCTCCTTGATCAATACTTTCTTGCTGGTCGGATGATTCGTCGGTAGAATCCTTAGTGTTCTTAGTAGAGCAACTTGGAGAGTGGCGAGGATCGGGATTGGTGGCTATGTTTTGAATAGTGAGTGTGTGAGGTGAGTTGTGTGAAATGAAATGATATACATTGATTTAATGCAAACTGCAAGAAGCTTACCTAGAAAGATTGGATGATTTGTCTTGTTGACAACTTCAAACGGTGATGTAATTGTAAGCCTTCTTCCGCCATTCATCGAGTTAACCTCAGTCAACATTTGTAATGCATTCTTCATCCTCCAATCTTCATTTATTTTGTTTTGGATGGATATCGAGCGTGGAATGAGTTGAACAAAGTGTTTCCCCGTTAGGTCAAAGGATATGTTGCGCACCCATTGAAAGCCTGGTATTTGTAAATCAATATCATGACTAGTTGCAATGTCGAGTTGGCTATGATGCAGAGATAAACTTTTATTCAGATCTCCCTTGCATAACACTTCAACTGCTTGCAAATCTTTTATCACAGTCTCGGTGGCTGGGAAACTCAATGGCATGAGCTGCAAATGATCAAGATACATTATTGTTGTCTGACTTTTGGCAATGTCAGATTCAATTGCAGAGTGTGTATGAATCCTCACTTGCTCGCCAGTAGTATTCTTCAAGGAGAATGCAGTTCTTTCACTGTCATCTACTTGATCGGCTGGGCTGTGAATGACAGTAAGATTGTGACCTCCTCGTGTATCAGCTGCCACTGTCTTCACAACGCCAGGATCAGAGCTAAGCCGTTTAGTTAGTACTGGGGCCAACTTGTCATCTAAACTGCCTGACTTGAAAAACAGGTCAAACGTTTTGAGAGCATCATCCATTGTTTCAATCAAATCACTCGTGATATTAAAATGCAAGGGGCAGTCAGCATTAAATGTGATTCCTTGACCTCGAGATTCACTCTTCTCGTAAAGTATCAAACATTTGAAGGGTTCAATTAAGGGTTCCCAGTTCCTTGTCAGTCCTAACTTGAAGTAGTCGACAAATACCGTCGTCTAAAGAAATAAACACAAACAAATGAGACATTTATTAATGCAACAAACACAAATACAGATTGCAAACTAATTGCCGTACCTCCATGCTTGCTTGCAAGTCTTTTGCATTAAAAGAAATGTCTTTACTACCCGTCAGCTTCTCAAACTTGCTTTTTGGGGTGTGCTGAATGTCCTTAAGTTGTGATGCTGTTAGTAATAAGGAAGGGAAGCATATTGATAGAATTGGTCGATGCATGCCCATTATAGGATCTGATATTACAAGCTTGGCTTTTTCGATATCCATTGTTACACTGAATATGTTAGCATTGCTGCTATTGTTATTGTTGTTATTCTTGTTGCTGCTACTAGACATTGTTTCTGATTCTGAGGACTTATCAACATCTGAGTCATCTTCTTTACTTGGACCAACAAAGTCAGTAAGAAGCTTTAATGCCAGCTTCAAATAATCAAGATGAAAGTAAATACTTGTCTCATTATGACCCATAGTTCGTAATGGAGTGATGAATGGCTTACATACTACTGGAGGAGGAACTATAAACGGGCTGGCTTCAATACTTGAAGACTCGATACCGTCCATTGAGCGACGATCAAAGTGTTGATGAGTCAATGGTACTCTTAAAGCAAACTTGGTGTAATTTGTAGAAAAGTTGTAATCATAGCGAACGCTAAAAGATAAGCCATCCAACAATGTCTTGGCTCCACAGTCATTGCTTAAGAGAGACCCAGAGACTTGACGTAACCCACGGCTCATTGATGGCTCCATATACTCTTTCAAAACAACAATCCCAAGATCCTTTGCCAATATATCTTGTGATGAATAGTTGTTTCCAAAGGATTTGTAACGATAATAGAAGCCTGCTGTCTCTACCATTAGGCATAGGTCATCTTCAGATGGGATTGTCACATGAGGCTTGATCATCCACATTCGGAAATCAATGTCTAGACATTCATTGTCACATTCCTTAACACGCATATTATTACCCATGCTTTTCTTGAACATCTCTTCTGCCTCGAATGCTGGATGTCCATATTCAGGCTCTTTGAAATATAGGCCAAAGTAATCAAGAAGTATCCATATAGGAGACAAGTTCACGAGGGATGCTTCGGCCATATCCATTCCTAAATTGACGAGACAATGTTGATCAGGTGTCAAATATATTGTAACCTGGAGAGGCAATGGTATACCACGTATCAAGGTATGACGGCCACAATCAAGACCCCAAGTAAGATCTACAAATGAAGCCTTGTTGTTATTGTTAGAGACGCATATTTCTTGGAGAACACTTCCCTCATAAGCCTGTCGTCCATCATGAATGTCTATTGAAGTAGCACCCATTCCAATACTTTGAAGAGTATCCTCGTCAAGTTTAATACTGCAAATAGCTTCACCTACTGATAACGAGATGTAGTTGGCTGCTTCTTGAATACCTTCCATCATCATTGACATACTTGGGGGTATCTTTTTAAAGTAACCTGATTTGTCGAATGAGCATGTAATCTTCAACTTCTTGATGCAAATACCCATCTCAAAGGTGGTCTTCTTCGTATTACTATTGCCTTTAAGTCTCTGTACAAAGTCACTACTACCATACTCAGGCCAATCGTCAGGAGGATCGGGGTCAGATGATGCTTCCTTAATAAGGTCAACTCCATATGGGAAGACTATAGGCAGTTCTTTCATATTTGCAAACCAGATTGACATGATCAAATAGAATTGTGACATTCTCATATCAAGAGAAATACCTCGTGAGTTTCCATCATTGGCAGTGTCTTCGATAAATAGACGGAGAGTTGGTGCATAGTCCCCCTTGATTCCCAAATTAAGTTGTGATGTGGTTCCTCTCTCCCAAACTCTAGACTTGATATCCTTCGCCGTATGTTTGTCTACTATACCAAATGGAAGAAAAGAGGGTTTGTTGTGCTCTAGTCTCCCAGTATGGTGTACATTGGCATTGAAATCTGGCAAATAAACTTGTTCCAACGTGTGATGTCTCTTATTGAGGGAAGTAAAGATATGGGCACGCTTCAGTAGCACTGAAAATCTTGGTATCGTTGCCACATTAGCTGCATCATCGACACAGTCGTAAAACGAATCTTCCTCTGATGTGTTCCTTCGTTGAGATGACTGTGCGGTATTACTGTTGTCTGAAAATGAATAATCATCAGTAGACCACGTCTTGACAACATGCTCGCGTGTTAACGATATTTCATCAACTTCTATACCAACCATATCAATGCTAGAGCTATTCCTGGGGAGAATCACTGATGAGTTGTTGATTGATACTTGAAACGTGAGAGGGTTCTGGTCAACATCAGAAGAAGGTGATGCCTCCTGCTCTGATTTCAAACGATGAAGGAAAAGACCAATACCATATTTGGGAGATAAGGTATATTGAATAATCTCATTAAGAATTTGACGAAGTAGTACAACTCGTACTCCATCTAAGCCGATTACAACCTCACTTGCGCCGCCACAATCTGGTGCTGTCATATATTGAACGGAGAATGCCGAGCGATTATCAAACACCTCCCCAATTGTAGGTGTAGAAGGATAAGTGGAAATAATGTTAGGATATGTTGATTGATAAACACAATCGATGCAGACATTGCCAGCTTGTAATTCAGTCTTTGTTGTTGCCTGAACATTGGTGGAAAAATCTACGTCCGTAAACTTGCATTCGATAAACGGTAGATTCTTGTCTGTAAGCACTATTCCAAAAGATGATATATTGCCATTGACAATAGTATCTTTGACTTGTCTTTGCGGGGGGATTGCTGATTCTACTTCCTTTGTACTACTGGATTTACCGGAGGAACATACTTGCATGATAGCTTTACAGAGTTCCATAGCCTCCAAGTATGCTTCTGGGGAGAATGTTGATGCTACACATCCTGCCTCTACATAAATTTCTTGGCAACTACCTTGATGATCCTTGACAGCACTACGGTCATGTAAAGATATTTCCAGTGCTGTATCATCTGCTTCATTTGACTCTTTCTTCTCCTCAGATGGACTTGTTTGTCGTACTGCAGTGTGATGAGGTTGAATATTTAAAAGCATCATTTGATCATTTGATATTGTAATAGATCTAGCATTGATCTGCAGCGTACTCCGGTAGTAAAGTAAAGACTTTGAAACCATCAACGAACCTATGTCGATAGAAAGATCGTGCTGATTTGAATTGGTCAAATCTAATTGCAACAGAATATGATCGAATTCTGATATTGTCTTGCGAGTAGCATTGTCTACAATTTGATCCAACGCTGTAGATAGACCTTCTGGGTCTAGTATTCCTGATTGATCTTTGATTCTTCTGCTTCTACCACGATTCGAAGAAGGAAATACACTACTAGCCTCCTTTCTATAATATGATTTGGCAGTATCAAGACATTGTTTTGCATCGCCCTCTGATATTCCAAGAGCACAGCATCGTTCCATAATCAACCTTGAAATACACGCAGTTGTATTCTCATTGGGGTAGTCGAAATCTAAGCATGATAGCTGAGAAATATAAGATGAGATGTTGTCTTCGAGTTTCTGTCTAACAAGTGACAAGTTGTTGTCGGCAGCAGGGTGTACGTCGCTTTCGTCTTGTACGATGTGAACACTTAGAGATTGAATTGATAGTTTGGCCTCCATTAATACGTATTCAGCAAGTGATGGTATGAATGGCTTCGACAGCTCCTTTGAGCCGGGATTGTCAGAAGCTTTGACAACAAACGCAGTAGACACTGTATCAATCATCTCTACCAGTGTATTCAATCTAATCTCAGATACCAAGATATCTACAACTGATGATTCTAATTCAAATGATCTACATCGTGGTTGTTGTGCTGCTGATGATGAATGCTGTCCTACCCCTGACGAGTACTGTAATTGAATATTTATTGGGCATCGAAATAAACGAGTGATTGTTCCCATATTCATATTATTATTATTGTCTTCCATCATTATCACTGGATCTAATTCTCGACATTCAATGAGCTGTGAAAGCAAGAAAAGACATATAGGTTACTTAGCACAATACTGAATAAAGAAGTTAACATTGCTAAAGTTAGAAATACTCACCAAATCTTGACTGGGGAGCAAGGGAATATTGGACTCTAAGTCAATTGGAGTATTGTCAAGGAGATTCCCGGCCTTGATGTTCATATGATTGATTGTTGTCACAAGAAACTTATTCCCGTTCTTACTTAGCTGTACTGGAACAGTTAAGGAAAGTCTATCACATTCCAAGGTGGTTGAAATAATTGTTTGGGAGCTATTCTCTGACATTGCTTTTCTCAGAAGATCTTCTGATTGCAATGGTACTGTAGACTTGGATGGTTGGATATCCTTATTTGCTGAAGCAAACTTGAACAGTTGCTCAAGCCAATCCCAATCAAGAATAATCTCCACGGGGCCTACTTTTACAGCTGAACAGCCATTGTCCAAGCAGCCTGAGATACCTAGTTGGTTAGGTGCATCATTTACCGCATCACCAGTATCACTCTCATCTACAGAATCCTTTGTTGATGCGGCTCCGTCGACTGAATCATTCGTAATCGATGGTATATGACCCAAACAGAAACGATTCTGTTGTCCCAATCCTAAACTTGACTGCAAAGAGATGCCCCCTACCGAAAACTTCTTATTCATATCCTTCACTGCTATCGATATATCCACTATATGTAATAGCAACAACGGCACCTCGCATCGAATCCCATGCCTCATTGTAGACCAAAATCGACAAGAGGGATCGAAATACTCCTTCATCCCAAGCTCTTTTTTAAGAGGCTTGTACTCATCTTCATCTGAATATCCAGTGAGGACACTAACATCATCAGCGCGGTAGTCGACTTCAAATTCTGAATCGGATGTCACTTCTGTACAAGAGAAATCGGACACTGCAAGGGAGAACCCAGATAGAACAAGTTGAGCAGAGAACGACAATACACTTTGGTTATCCTTTTGAATAGATCCACTTGATAAGGACTTTTTCTTTTGTATCGGACGCTCTTCGTCAAGCTTTCTTGTAGCAACTACAGTAGTAGGCTGAATAGCACTGGGCGAGGAAGAGCCCTCAAACTCTTGGGATGACATGCGTAATGTGTTGCCATCGCCTGAAGAATCCATCGTTTGGCGTCTATTTGTTGTTTGAGTAAAGGTGTAATGCCTATCGGCTGGAGAAGTTTCGCCATTTTCAAGACGAATTGATGCCGCTCGTGCAACATGTTTTAGCAGGAGTATTCGCTCCGGTCTTAACTCGTCTTCCATTTGTTCTAAACGGAAAATAGCTGCTGTAACCGCTGCTTTATCTGCGGCAGGTATTGTGGTGGGCGCCTGTCCTTCTTCTAACGATTGACGAGACAACAAATACAGATCAATGTATTCTCTTCGAACACTACTCTGCTTTTCCCAATCCCACGCTCGTTGAGCATCAATCCTCGATAAGATGTTTCCTTCTCTGCCACTCTGCTTAGTATCTCCACTACATTTGCTCAGTAATGCCTTCCTATCTTGTATTTCATTCACTATGTTCAAACATGCATATCGCCACCAGGAAGATACCACACCAGGAAGAGTTTTCACAGGACCCCGTCTAATACATTTCGATCGTAAGGCTGGTATCTCTCGATATATACGTTCCTCCCAATCTATAATGGACTGTTTCACTGATGTCCCCTCCTCAATCATGCGTTCGTGTTCTTTTTTATCATAAGATTGAGCATCTCGAATAGTAGTTGGAGGCCGCCCACGTTTCACACGTTCAATGGAGGAAGCGACTGAATGCATTAGGAAGAGCTGACGGGGTGATACACTACTGCGGACATGTCCCATTTCCAGACGTAACTCGAACCGATGAGGTGGAGTAAAAGTGTTATTATCCCCAAAACGACGGGTTCCCTTGTCTGTGGTTAGAGTTGCAGTAGAAGGGGTGGTGTTTGAGAGGTTATTGTGCTGCTTTGTTGCAGTCTGTACTACTGGTTCCACATTTTTTGTGTTAGAACTAGGAATCTTCTTCCTTTTCTCACGCTTCCCTCTTCTTCTTGTGGTTACAGTATCTTTCGAATTGCTTACTATCCCAATTGAATGAACATCTGTTTCCATCTTCTGCTTTGATAATGTGGAGTCAGTAGTTGCTGATCCAGAAATGTCGCGGTATACCTTACAAGAACCCTCGATATATGTTGGCAGTACAATATAATCGTCATCTTTCCTGTCATTCCAAATCAAAGTCTTCCCAGTGTGTCCTCCATCGGCAGATGATACATCACAGTATTCATCCCATGCTCCGCCATCTCTTGATATCATTGGACACTTCCTTCTCAGAAATACACCCAATCCTTTGAACTGTATAAGTTTTAATGCAATAGAGTCCGTAGTCTGAACTTTGTCATCATCATTATCATCAATAGTGGATAATGGTCCAGGTTTGAAATCAAATCTATCAATTGTAATACCCAGTTCTACTTGACCTTCTCGTGACCAAATAGAGGGATCTTCATTGATACTTCCTCTTTCACTTTGTTGCCGGACATTTTCCTCGACTTCCTTGTAGTTCTCTATTGTTGAATCAGTACTCAGCCGATGGAAAGATGATGAATGTCTATAAAGAAGATGACGTGATCTTGCAGCCGCTATATTCCGATGATCTCGTCTACGTACATTCTTCTTTTGTCTACTATTGCTTTGCTGCTGATCTTGTTTCACTTTCTGTTGTTGTTTCTTCTCGGGAGATTTACCTTCCATTTCTTTTCTTCTTCTTCTTCTCAAGATGGATGCGAAATCTTTATCATAATGACTATACCCCGCAACAGATACTTGAACTTCTGCTACAGAAAATGAAAGAGAATCAAAAACTTTCCAAAGGAGTGACTTGATAGTGGATGATAGATAATTCTCCATTCTAGAACGATACGATTTAATGGCTGAAGTAGAGTCTTGGGTGTTGGATGTGATAACACTACCACCGTCATCATTTTTTGGATGTAACAGCGCAGATTGCATCGATGATGTCATGATGGATTGCAACCCTTCCATCAAAGAGGGCGGAAATGGATCTAATCCAGCCAATAATCTCTTCTCTGCTGTTTGAAGGATGCGGTTCTTCTCTTCCCGTATCTTATCTTGTATAATATAGCTCTCAACCTGTTGCTCGCATCCCATAGATTCATTCTTTTGCATATTCTGTTGATGCTGATTATTAATAACTTCATATCCCAATTGTAATTTAACTCCTTTAATCTGAACAGTTGTACAGCCTTCCTCTTCTTCACCATCTACTTCCTGATTGTTGCTATCTTTTGGGCATTTCTTACCCTCTGTAACACCATCACTATCACCCTTACTACTCTTTGAACATTTAGATGTTGAATGTGCAGATCCGACTAATAAACTAGTCCATGGTATTTGAATCTTAACAGAATCTATACTACCATGAATAACTTTCCATCTAATCTGAATTGCATTATCATTATTATCAAAATCATTACTGCTCTGGTTAAGGAATTGTTCAAATGCCTCTGGACGTAATTCAACATTGTTTAATTCTACATTACCTGACCATAATCCAACAGATAGAGATGAAGGTGTAGAACTTGTATGATTCTGATTCTGTTGATTTGTATTAGGCGGTACTGAACCGTCTTCTTCATTCTCCAATTTTATATACGGAGATAGTAATGCAGCAGCATATTCTGACAATCGTTTAGATGGATTGTAATAGCTTGACATTGTCTAAAAGAATAAGTATATGATATGTACTATTGATGTACTTAGACCTCTGCAATTTGTGTATCTAATTTGAAATGGATAAGTATCGAATATTATTGCAATCTGTATATCGCAGTCTTTATAATGAATGATGTATGTCTTCCTTATATAATTGGCCGACTAATATGCTAATTACTTGCCAAAGAAAGTATTAGAGTCTGTAACATTACTCATATCATCCGAGTAGCACCGACATAATAATACCAAATTACGATACATATGTTCAGTACCGGTAAAATACACAAACTTGCAGATCTCAAAATCGTCCGCTACATACGTAAAGTAGGTGTAAACCTAAGTAAGACTATACTGAACCTATGTACCTTACACGAGGTATCCAAGTAGAAGACTGATCACCAAATAGCACATATTGTTAAGTGGCTTCAGAAGAGCTGTGTTCGTCACCTTGTTATACACTTATACAATGCCAATAAACTACTATTCTAGCAGGCCTACATCTCTGAGGTGCCACTTGATGGCCAAACATTGCCTGAAAGTCGTGTCAGAAATCAGATCTGAGGCTAGGCGCAAGAAGTCTGCCCCCATGTAACTTGTTGTACACCCATACAATGCCAAACAACTTTTATTCTGAAATCAAACCATTATGTAAATCAACCAATCTTGTATCATCAACACAGATTGGGTCAGATTTTCAAAATCGAACAAGCTGCCCGACGATGTATCACCAAAACCAGGAGATATACAGCCACTCTCCTTCTTATATATTGGTAATTCCTTTATGTATATGTATATAAAAGGCCAATGGACACTATCAGCACCATTCTAGGGCCCTCCATCACACTTTTGTGGCCACTTGTTGG
>Ga0214477_100144_pt1 | contig 47665 bp, 35 predicted proteins | sample M1_20Mar14CPVII9_FD_165058 | JGI IMG/M metagenome (GOLD analysis project Ga0214477, IMG submission 165058) | Marine eukaryotic communities from Monterey Bay, California, United States - M1_20Mar14CPVII9sort6BwellC16 | ecosystem: Environmental > Aquatic > Marine > Unclassified | place: USA...
CAATGGATTGATGATGCATAAGATTATGTGCACCTTGACTCTTATTGCAGCAACTACTCGTCGAGATACCGACAAATGCAGATCGAGACGATGCCGAGCTTGCAACGAATATAATTGCAAACTGAATGAGTAACATCAGCGCAATATGAGCACTCATATTGGATATCATTCTTCTATAATTGTTGCAAAACTGATGGTTCACCTTGATGATAAAAGTTTATGAGAGTTTAGGAGTCAAAGAGAGACGGAGTACCTCTCGTGCCGACACCCTACCCGAATATACACCTAATTACTAACAAATGAGCAGTTTATCCTCTCTATAAGCCGTCGTCATGGCTGTGCCGCGCGCCGCGGTATGTATTGTTCTCTGCCTCTTTCTCTTTGTTTTTGTGAGTTCAGCTAATCGTACTATGTAATCTTTGTATTTTTCATATGGCTACGTATGTAATAATTTTTCGTATTATGTACGCCAACTTGGAAAGCAAATTATCCATAACCATGAGATTTCTCTTACTAACAAAAGCGGCCTCCTACTATTAATCTGAGACTATCTACCACCTATACGACGTATATGAATCGATATATTTCATTATATCATGACGACCATTAATAATAATACAAGGATACCCCATTGCAACACATCAAAAACACATAACCACTCATTTCTCAATAACTACCAGCCCTATGATGATGATTCTTAGCGTTTTAGAATGCTCGCAGTCTCCTCTATTCATTTATGGCACTATTAGCCGCTAATATTGACCTTGAAATGAAAAGTGCTCAACTTAAGAGGCTGCATTTTGCAAATCACCGCCAGGAGGTCCAAATTAAGTAATGAGACCACCATAAAAATCGCAATCAAAAACTAACTCTACACAATCATTAATTACTTATCTAAATATAATAAAACAATCACAGTTCGTGCTACCGCACTCACATTAATACAGAATGATTGAAAAACATGAATTACAAGAGATTCACAGCTCGACTTCGTCTCGCAAGAACAATACACTTAGTCAATGAACATTGGCACACGTAATATAAGACCAACACAGTTCGTGGCACAAGGCCACTCACAACGGCACTGCGTGCCTGAAGAACGACAACATTAATGGTCGATGATAATGCTGGGTTGGCATAGCCGTACCGGCACCAGTAGAGACAGGTTGGCACGTTTGGATTAGGATTGTTGGTACATCATGATTTAATGTTTGGTTGGTATTGATGTTAGTATTGATTTAAACAACAACACACCCTAGCGGGTGCATTGTTGTTTAAAGAAGGTTGGTACGTTTGGAAGTAGAGATAAGTTAACTGCAATGGTAGTATGGATTGTTGATTGGATGTGGATTAATGTTAATTGTTTAATCATCATCTACTGATACAACAACTAACACCACCAAAGGGAGGAATGGTAATGGAGCGGAGCGATATTACCATTCCGACCGAGGTGACGACGACGCCGAAGGCCAAAGGAGAAGTGATAGATATACATTCTCAATGATAAGTGTATGCGCCTTGCGCTCGGGCCGGGTGAGTGGCCTTGTGCCACGAACACTATGTATGTCTCTTGTACTTCACGTTCGTTGATTAAGTGTCTGGCCTCTTGGCCTCGGGTTCTGGTCACGTGAGTGCCTTGCACGAACTGTGTGTGTCTTATATTAACGTTCTCAATGATGACTGTATTATGCGAGACGAAGTCGAGCTGTGAGGAGTTGTTTGGTATTATATTATTGGCAATAATCAACATTACGAAATTTCAGGTTTAAGATTGGCTTTAAAATGGGCGTCTCGAGATGTAAATCTGACAATCTACACCCCTCCCGAGTTGGATTGATTGACAAAGGGTTCGAATTAGACGCTGAAACTGCCATTAATGGATAGAGGAGGGTGTGGGGATTGCAAAACGCCAAGAATTATCAAAATTAAGTCAGTAGAAGAGAAGTTATGGCTACTTTAGTAGTGGAGGAGTGGTGTAAGGGTACACCCTTGGACACAACAATATACAGAGAAGCTTTACACAACAATATACATCATAATAAGGGAGTGGAGGGGTTGGTAGCAACGTTTACGTGGCCAGAATTAATATGTATGTCATTTTTTGAGATTTTAAGGGTGGTTTGAGGTGATGGTGGTAGTTGTGCACCCGGCTGGTGAAGTGAGTGGCACGTGGTTTGAGTATATTACCATATTCTATGATATATCTACCACCTCTGACCAAATGGTGGTGGTACAAATCATCGTGGTTGAGTTGCACTACTACATTTTAGTAGGTGGGTGGTATTTTTCAGTCAAAATGTGATGGTATCCAGGTGTGGATGTAAATCGTGCCCTCAAGGGAGAGGGAGGCATATGTTTTGAACATTGTGGACCGTTCTTTGGTATATGGAGAGGTAGTATACAAAGTTATACGGCCGGAATGTATGCTGTGTGGGAGCATTACTGTGTCTAGCCTCGGAGTGTTATTTCTCTGCCGAAAATGGGGTGGTATTCACGTGGATGGTAGTTTTGAACTTAGAGAAGAGAGTGACATATGTTTTGATGGTTGTACATTGTTCTCCAATATAAAAAGAGGTGTTGTGTTGATTTATACAGTCTACATGTATGTTGTGATGGAGCAATGGTATGTCTAGCCAAGGGCGTGGTGTTATTTCTCTGCCGAGTGGGATGAGGAGATATGATACGAGAGATGATACATAACAATCACTACCGCAACTAAATACTAGACGAATTAAAGCGATAATATTGTATTTAGTTTAATACGTCTATGTATATAAGTTGATTGTTGTATGAAATCTCTCCGCTCTTCTTCCTCCTCTTCTTTCATCATTTCCTCTTCCATCAACTTCATCATATCATCATCTGACATTTGTTCACCATAACTCTCCTCCTCTTCTTCATAATCATCCATTATCAATCCACCTTCCTTAATCGCACGATCGACACGTTCCACGGCCAATGCATATGCCATCTCCTTCTTACCCATGAAATGCTTAGCAGGTATACCATATTGACTTTCTAATTCACCACTTAATGACTCTTCATCCCATGATGAATATAAATTATCATATTCCATATTAATCAATTGTTCTGCCGAGGGTAATAGTTCATCACTTGATGTTGTCGTACAATCTACACCCTCTCTTATAGGTACCGGTACACCATTCTCATCAACGACACATCCATCTGCCTCTAATCCTAACAATTGTCGTTCAATCATGTTATCCACACGTGCCACTGCTAATGCGTATCCCATTTCTTTAATACCGATAAAGTATTTAGTTGAGATATTGAACTTACTTTCTAATTCATATTGTATATCGGATGGATTTGGTAATTGTTGTTGGATTCGTTCATATTCATATGCTATTTGTAATTCACGTAATTTGGCTTGTTCGTTTGGTGTTTGTTGTGAATCGTAGATATATTCTGGAGAATTTTGATTTTGATTATCAGATGATGATGATGACATCATGTTTAATTGGGTAGCATAATGTTGTTGTCCTTTGTTAGGTGTTGTAGAGGATTGTTTAACATTGCCAACTCCAGCAATTACACGAACTTTAGGCCCTTCACTTCCTCCATTTGTAACAACACTTGGCGGCGGAGGAGGCATTCGTAATCGTCGTTCAGTAAGTAATGCATCTTCTAAATCCCGTTTTTCTAGGAAATCATCCGTCTTTATACCATAGAGATGTAACTCTCGTTTAATTTCGGGTATACGCATTGTTTTAATATCGGGTCCGTGATTCATGTTGATATCATTTGAGTTTGTGTTTGTGCTACTGTGCTTTTTAGACTGCTGCTCGGCATTAGATGACTTTGCAGCTGACGGTCTACTGCTACTTGCTCCATCTACTAAACTATCGATGTCTTTCTTACCATTCTTCATATCCCCGGTGATATGGAGTTAGTATTCATATGCATGAGATAGAGGAGATATAGCATTGATATGAGCACAAGATATGCACTGCAAAAACAAACTAATCTCTGAGAATATCTCTTACATACCACACACTCCACAAATACACAACAGCAAATAGCACAAACTCACCTTCAAATCACCATTCAACTTCTTATCAATCTCATTATCCTTCATACTCATCAATCTAGCATCAACTAACGTCTTAACTAAATTCTCTTTACCACGAATAGCAGTGGTTGATATTCTAAAAGTATGTTCTAATTCTTTTTTTATTTCTTGTGTTGATTTATTCTTAATTTGATTTGTTAATTTTGTTATTTGTAGTTGCTGCTTATAGTTTGTGTTTGTGTTTGTTGCTGAGTTGCTGTTAGAGTTTATAGAGTTAGAGTTGGTAGAGGGTGATTGTAAATTGTTAAGTGTATTGAAGCTATTACTCTTAGGCGGCGGTGGGCCATCGTTGTCTATTATATCACGGAGAGACTTTACATATATTGAAGTTGTTGTTGAACCGCTGGATTGTATAGATTGGCTACTGGTTCTTCTCGGTCGTAGTGTATACTGATAACCAATGGATTGATGATGCATAAGATTATGTGCACCTTGACTCTTATTGCAGCAACTACTCGTCGAGATACCGACAAATGCAGATCGAGACGATGCCGAGCTTGCAACGAATATAATTGCAAACTGAATAAGTAATATCAGCGCAAGAGCCCTCATCGTATTGTTTAATATCATTCTTCTCTATGGTTGCAAAACTGATGGTTCACCTAGAGATGATATAAAGTTTATGAGAGTTTAAGGAGTAAAAAAGAGACGAGATACCTCTCGTGCCGACGCCCTACCCGAATATATACCTAATATACTAACAAATGAGCAGATTGTCCTCTCGATACACCGTCGTTAGGGCTGTGCCACCCGCTATTGTCTGCCTTGTGCTTACCTCTTGAGGAGTGTTCGAGTTTTGTTGAAAATCGTACTCCGTAATTTTGTACTTACGAGTTGCAAGAATTTTACCGTATCAATACGAATAATGGGCTTACTAGTGAGAGAAAAGACGAAGCTATTGTTATTAGGTAGACTAGCCGCAAGGCACAATATATGGGGCTGGGAACACCTTGCTGATGTTGTTATATAGTACGACGAAAACGTTTATAGGCTACTTAGAATGTGAGTGAGTTTGCAGTTATAAGTTTTTGTGCACAAGATGTGCGTTTTTTTGTGTGACATGAGTTTGTGTATGAGTTACTGTATTGCAATTGCTGATATGTATCATATTACAACCTAACCTATATTGATATGTATTGATATCGTAGATGTAGATTCTATATATGAACCTCGTTAATTGATTGGCAGTACATTGCAAACAATACAAAACATATAAAAACACAAAATGGCTGATCAATTAGACAACAGTTCAGTCGGTACCACACCCACAAACACACGGGAGATATCAGAAAGGGTAGTAAAGGCAGCTGAAAGTAATAGAAGATCTAAAAAGGTAACATCCAGTCTTGCCCAACTACGATTGGCCAATATGAAATTACACGGCCGTGAAAATGATATGAAATTATTAAGAGGTAAATTACTTGAATTGAAAAAGAATAGTAATTGGGATAAGAATGATAATAGCGCCAATAGTAGTACTGATAAGGGCACTAAGGATGATATTGAAGGTAGTGCATTAGTTAGAGAAGATAGTAGAAGAAGAATATCCATCGTAAACATTGAACAGACTGGCATATTACCCGAATTGATATTGATAAGTGGTATAAGTGGTACAGGCAAGAGTGCATTGGTTATGAAAGGTACGTGGTATTGGAATTGAGTTAGATCTATGAATGTTCTATCCCTACCCTTTATACTCACATTCCTCATCTCTTCGTGTCATTACGTTATAATACAGGCATTAGAGACCCAGCACAAAAGATTGGTATAAACTTTACGTCGGGCAAATTTGATTTAAACAATACATCGCTACCTCTGTCGGCATTTGTGGATGCAATGGCATCACTCACGAGCATCATTATTGACGGTGATAAGGTTGAAGAGATACAACATGATATTAACGAGAGTTTTGGAGAAGATGATGCGTTATTACTCGTTAGAGCTCTGCCTGGTTGTGAAAAGCTATTCACTCTACGGAAAGATGAGATTGGACAACATGATGATAAGTCTTTAGTCGGAAAGGAAGCAATCTCACGTTTGCAGTATGCAATAAGGAGGTTATTGAAGATTATATGCACTCATTTAAATGGGTTGGTACTGTTCATCGATGACTTACAGGTGAGGATACATTTAGTTTTTATTTTCAATCCTTCTTCCGGAAACTCATCCCATGCCTTTCTGTTATGTTTTTGTTCGTCAAGTGGAGTGACACGGTAACATTAGATCTGCTTCAAAGTATTTCATTGGATAGTGATATACCTAATCTATTGATTGTGGGGGCATATCGTGAGGATGAAGTATCGGAGTAAGTTTGTGCACATGATGTAATCATATGATACCATATGAGCACTTTCTAATTCTTCGATACTCATGACTTTTTAATACCTAGTACCCACCCCTTGGCAATGCAAATAAGAGAAAAGGAAGAGATGGGAATTATAATAACTGCAATTAAGATTGGGAACCTTAGTTTGGACAATGTTACCTCACTCGTTGCTGAGGCATTAGGTATGGAAGATAACGAAGGTGCCGTAAAGAATCTTGCCGCTATTGTTCACCGCAAGACTGACGGGAATGCCTTCTTCGTATTAATGTTCTTAAGAAGTCTACATGACGAGGAGGTACTGCAGTACAACTTTGGTACTATGAGATGGCTGTGGGATGATGATGCTGTAGAAGAAAAACTTGCAACCGAAAACGTAGCAACCGTGCTTGTTAACAAGTTGAGACGTCTTAGCTCGAGATCACAGTCAGTGGTCAAAGTAGCTAGCTGCCTCGGTGCCAAGTTTTCCTTGTCGGCTGTGACTGCAGTGACAGAAAACTTATCCGATGAGGTTGGAACGTTGTCCGGTGCTGAGATAGAGTTTGATGATGCCGGAGATGATAGTATATCTGTACTTGACAGTTCAATTTTAAGTGAGCTAGAAGATGAGGGTCTATGGGAAAGAGAATCAAAGAATGCAGACGTACGCGTGTTCGGGCATGACAAGATCCAATCTGCCGCCTTTGAATTGATTCCAGTTAATAGAAGAGACTCTTTCCGGGGTAAGATCGGAAGCCTGTTGATGGAAAAGCTCGATACGGAGGTATTAGAGGGTCTTCTGTTTGAGGTAGTGAGTCTTAGGAATTGTTCGATGGGTAACATAACTGATGAAGGAGAACGTATAGAGTTGGCAAAGATGAATCTTCGAGCAGGAATGAAAGTGAGTAGATATTCATGATGAGGTACTATACTTTATGTTATGCTCTCCTTATCAACAGTCATCTATCTCTCATCACTAGGCATCCGAGAATTCGGCGTTTGATTCTGCAGTCGTCTATTTCAAGGCTGGCCGAGAACTTCTTGGTACAAGTGGATGGAATACAGATAAAGAGACGATGCTAACTCTTTGTAGTGAAGGTGCCAATGCATGTTTCATTGGTGGCGATTTAAATTATATGAATAAGCTTCTTGCCGAAGTTTTAAGTCGAGACATCCCAATACAAGAAAAGTTCAATGCTTACAAGGTAAAAGTAGTATCATATCATGCTAATGGTGAATTCGATAAGGCATTATCGACAGCTATCGATTTCAGAAAACAGCTCGGCTTATCAACTCTTAACAACAAACCAGTGAACACGCTCATCATTATTAAAGAGTTCATTAAAACAAAGCGTGCATTGGGTAAGAGAACAGCAGAAGACATAGCAAATCTTCCAGAGTTGACAGATGAACGAATCGTTATGGGGCAAAGGATGCTAGAACTTTCGGCCAGTGCATCTTTTGCTGCACAACCAACACTATTACCTTTGATCATATTCGCCCTGGTAAAGACATCTCTAAAGAACGGCGTCAATGCCTCGTCTTGTGACGCCTTTGCTGGATTCGGATTTCTTCTCTGTGCCTTGGGGAAACCACAAGAGGGAAGAGAAATGTCAAAAGCAGTGGATTTAATCCTTGCCAAACCTAACATGGATAGGATGAAAGCAAGGTCGATCTTCGTTTGTGAGGGAATGATCCGTAAGTATATTTCTATTGTGCACATGATGTGAACTTTTTTCTAAGGATACCATCTTGAATGTTCTCCCTACTTTGACTCTAACCATTCTCATATTACTTATATATTCACAGATCACTGGACAGCACCTGTCCAGAATACATTGGGACCTCTTCTAGGCGGATATCAGGAAGGACTGAGAACGGGAGACATCGAGTCAGCAGTAAACAATCTAGCAAATAGGGTCATACATCTATACTATAGCGGCCGGCCTCTTGGGGGGCTTCAAAAAGAAATCAACGCAAACATTGACGCCTTTACTGAACTTAAAGAAGATGAATGTAAAATGATTCCACTGTACGTCATATTCCAAGTCGAGTCATTACTGGGCATCAAGAGTGATATGGATTTAGACACAGTAAAGCAACTGGCAACAGAATCAGGCAATCAAAACGTCCTAGCCGGAATAGACACGGTTAAACTTGAATTACATGTAATCTTTCAGCGGTGGAATGAAGCAATCGATCTACTGGACGGGTGTGGTGACCATCGAGCAGTACTTGCAGGCCTCATAATGCCAAGGTATACCTTTTTGGAAGCGTTGGTATCTATACGTGCATCTCAAGACAAGTCAATACCATGGCTCAAGAGAAGAAAGTGGAAAAAGCGAGCGACCAAATCAATTAAACTTATTAGAGGATGGGTGAAGAATGGTAATGTAAACTTTGTGCATAGTCTACATTTACTCGAGGCCCAAGTAGCTACCGCCGGAGGAAAGAATGATAAGGCAGAAGCAAGTTATAAATCAGCCATAACAGCAGCAACCACAAATGGGTTTATATACGACAGAGCTTTATCACATGAATTGGCCAGTAGCCACTTTGATAAGAAAGGAGATGATTATTGGAGAGATTACCACCTTGAAAGATGCCAGAACTGCTACAAAGATTGGGGTGCTACAGCCAAAATCGAACAGTTGACGGGAAGCTCATGAAAGATGTGTGTACAATCTAGATAGTATACGAATAATTACATGTATAGACGTACCATGGTTAATCATAGATCTAGATTCATTACATATATCTTTAGTTTAGCCCTGTCCATAAACTCTAGTTTAACAAAACCCTGGAGCCTTCAATAAGCCAAGAACTAAAGCAACTCCGTAACCAGTCGCCCTCTCATTTTTATGGTCTGGATAGGCCATATCAACGTGCACCTATTATGAAATGAATGCATATAAAGTTAGAGGCAGATGATCAAACCACACACACAAATAGATAAAGATAGACAAACTTACCCAATCACCCTTATATGCTTCATCGATGTGAGACTCGATAAAGTGGCCTGCACAGCTGCACTGGGCGTTGCTCCTGTTCTTCACGCTATTTTTCATGTCTGCGACCTGACTCTTAAACTCCTTCTTTAGCAGCTCGGGTGCATAAAGTAAAGGAAAGCATAGGTCACCAGTCTTCATACCGGCCTTGAAGATACGATCCTCCATATCTTTTGTCTTTGCCAATACGCCCGCATGAATCTCTCCAGTTGCCACTCCTTGAGCCCCTGTCAATGTTGCCATGTCAAGAATGACATCCGGTGGACCACCTTCTAAACTATTAGACGCATGGGAAACACAATCCGATAAGATTAACCGACCCTCTGCATCAGTATTGTTAATCTCAACAGTCTTTCCAGATTTCATTGTTAGAATGTCATCGTTTCGGACGGCATCTTTTCCAATGGCATTCTCAACAATGGCCAAGATTAGGGTAATCTTTCGTGGTAATTTGAGCTGCACGGCTGCTGCAAATCCACCTAGAACTCCTGCACTTCCACCCCTGAGTATACATAATATGAGTATTAAAAGGATACATAGATGAGACTTTGTATACGATTTGATACATATACTTCACGGCCGCCATCTTACTTACATGTCGTGTTTCATACCACACATACCAACTTTGGGTTTAAGGGATAATCCACCTGTATCATAAATCACACCCTTACCACACAGAGCAACATGCTCCTCAACATTCCCCTCGGGTGTATACGTCATAACAATCATCCGTGGCGGTTCCTGTGCTGCCATACCTACACCATAAATACCACCATACCCTTTCTCTTTTAATTCCCCACCGACAATTTCTTGGAATGTAACATTTGCTCCGTCATGTTTTAATCCTTTGTAAATGCCATTACAGATTTGAGAGTATTGGGTTGGGTTTAACTCGGCGGGAGGCATATCACCCAACTTTGCCGAAAAACGTACACGATCTGCTACGACTTGTGCACTTTTGTACAATGGAGAATCTGCTTTAATTACATGATAATCATGTGTAATATACATGACATTTACACCGCCAATACCAGGAAACTGGATGTTGCTTGATGCCTCATCTTCTTCTCTATCCTTTCTTTTCCTACTATTACTACTATCCTTGGTACTAGATTTTGAATGATAAAGTGGCATTGTCTTGGCAATAGCAGCGGCGACACAACACACGTACTCATCAATCTTTTCATCAACAACATTAATCTGTATCATCTTATCTTTCGATGCTGACTGTAATCCATAATCATTCAGCATATCGGTTAGTTTATGTGGAGAGAAGGGATGATTGTTACGGCTGATTTTATCTTTGGATGGAAGTAACATAAAGGTGAACTTAATCGGTAATTTTGATCCGGTTCCCTCCAAAAAACTAGTCGCTGTTCCAGAATCCTTGATGCTTTCCAACATAGCATCAATTACCTCTGGTGGTGTGTTAATAGCAAGTTTCTTTAGTATCGATACATCTCTTGATACCCATACCACTTCCTTTGCTGTTTTTTGAGCTCCAGTAAATGTTAGAGTCGATACATTCTTACTACTGCTGTCTTTGGCGGTGGTATTGAGGTTCATATTGAGTGTGTAGAAGTATTGTAGTGGCGACGTAAGATATATACAACTTGGTACACCTAAAAAAAATGGATTGAAATTGATGTGTAATTTACTCGGCAACTATGAGGATTGACGCCCTATACTTTTCAGACCTTTGCAATAAGATCGTGTAGATAATAATGCTGTCAGCAGATATGCGCGTAGGGTGATAGATCGATACTAATGAGTATTGCAATAGGCACAAAGTTACTCTAGATACCCTAGAGTAAATTAGTAAATAGACCAAAATGGCACTCTATTGCACTTTGCAAATCAACACAATACTGCACTATTTGTACATAACTAGCACTTTGCACTTATTTGCACGCCATCTCAAAATTTTATGAGAGTTATTTAGTAGAAGATCCGCCCTTATTGCATATCAACCATGATGCAATCCGCCCATTCTCCTACACCTCCCACTGACGAATCAAATGGTAGTGCCATGCCGGCTACAGAAGTTTTTGACGATCCATTCTATAAAGAAGAAGACGATTTAGCATTAGACACAAACAATAAAAATAATGAAGTAGGTACACCGTCTAACAATAATGAATCAGCAGATCCATGGGCTGTACTTGCCGCTGCAGCCGGTGAGGATGCTCCAACAATACCGCATCCGACGGCTACACAAACATTAACACATGCAGAAGGAGAAAACTTCTCAATGCCAGGTAATGTAGACTCGTCTCAACAACAACAATCATCAGGCATATTAGCATCCTTCACTACGAACTTATCCCATAAAATTGAAGAATTAGATGCCAAAACCGGTATATCCAAAAAGTCTGCTGAATTAAATGATCAATATCACATTGCAGAAAAGTGGTCATCCTTCAATGAAAAAGTTATTAAACCAACTACTGAAAAAACTGTAGCCAAGACAAATGAAGTGAAAGAGAAGGTTGCACCCACAGTAAAAGAACATTGGGATGGTATTAAAGTTAAATCATCCGAAAAGGCAAATGAGATGGGTATATCTCAAAAGTGGGGTAGTATTACCGCCGGTGCCAAGGCAAAGTTGGAAGAAACTAAGGTTAATGTTGAACATTGGAAGGAGGAGCAAGAGAAGAAGAAGGCTCTTCAAAATTCAGGTAGTAATGGCAGTATCAATAGCGGCAGCGGTGCAACTGAAGGTAGTAATGGTGCCAGTCAAACAAAACAACCAATAGTAAGTGAACAACAGAAAGAACAAATTAAAGAAAATTTAGAATTAACGAAAGTAAAGGTAGTAGAAGGTTGGAATGGTGGTATGAATTGGTTATCACAGAAGATTAATGATGTTAAGGTTCAGCATGAACAGAAGGTAGAAGAACAGAAACAGGCGAATAGTGCTGTCGTGAATCGGACTGATTCGGATGGTTTACCTTCTAGTTTTCGTAAGGATTAAATTGTATCGAGGTGATATTCGGCAGTAGAGGGGTGCATATGATATGTGTCTCAGGGTATTAGGGAGATGTTAATCGAGGCACTTGTATACGGTATGTGTTATGTAAAAGAGGATATACAATTGAGTCTCTGACATAAGTTTGAGCTCGATGAGAGGGTATATGTATGTTGTTGGTTTGTCAGTTTGGAATGTTAAAAGAAGCTGTGTTTGCCAATACTTCGTCAATGTTCTTGTAATGTAGTGCCTAAGCATTCTGTATAGAAAATATCATGTTAGGGCTGATTAATAAGTATGCAATGTATTCGTAACAAAATAGGAACAGTCTTAGTTTTACATTATGGAGAGGAACAACTAACGGTCGACGATACATTTGGATGACTACTAGGGAGGAGCAGGTGTAGCTACTGTGGTGGTAGGTTAAGGACATTGAGCTACCGTACCCGATACAGATGGGTCAAGGAAGACATCATTATCCGGTGTACTGTTCTCCTGATCATATCCGATGGGGAAGCAAAGGTCGAATACGGTGTATGTGCCAGTTTCTCGGCTTGACCCTACGATCAAGTTCTTCTTTGGATCACTACCATTGCATGGCTGGCAGATATCCTGACAGGTACCACCCTGCTTTTTACCAATGTTTTGGTGTAAGTATATCCGGGTTGGCCATCACTAGTACAACATCGATCAGGATCATACATTCCAAAGTTGTAAGGATCGGGACAAAGATCATAACTCGGTTCACCTTTTGCTTTTGGACCTTTGAGCATTCGTAGTCCAATCTTTGTATCCTCTTGGGCGTTGACAGCCCCAACGATGGTGGCAATGGCGATAGTAGTTGCAATAGAAAGCTTCATGATGATGATGCGATATTGATATGTGTCGTCGAGTTTCCAGTTCCAGTCGAGATAATGACTAATACTAATAATGATAATGATAGTTCGAGTCTGAAAGAGGAGAAGCAGAAGAGAGAGGTGTAAGAATGAGAGACCTGATCGATGATGTATACAAGTAAGATATAAAACAGCAATACAATGATGTGCTCTTACTGATTACTAACCGCTTTGAATGAGCATAAGTGAGAGATGTTGAGTTTTGCTGTATTTTTGTTGGGGCTTTTGTTTTACAAATCAACTGCCTTTCGGATACTGCGAAGGATCATAACTGCCTCATCGATTTATTAGATCTGCCTTGAAGTCCAGCTGCTTTGTTGGCGAGGAAAGGCTCAGCGTTGGGGTCGTCATCAAGGAAGATGGAGGCATCTCTACTACATATGGCCCCTGATCTGTAGAAAGGATAATATTCTTTGGATTGTGTACATTTGGGCTTGGGGAAACTCTAACTAGACTCTAGAGTGTCCCCATTAGTTTTAGTATTAGTATTAGTATATATCATTGGAAGTAATGAATACCCAATATGATTCTGATATGTAGAGAGCTGGCAGGGAATCAAACTTCTTGCACTGTGGAAGAGCTGCAATCTGCAGTGAGAGTGCTCAAGATAGATGTGTTACAAAAGGATACCGACACGACAAAAAAGATCCACAAGATATCTGATCACACAATCCATAGATATAGATTGCAATGGGCATAGGCATCAATATCATCATAGTAAAACAAGCCAAGACCTCTTCATTTATTAATCTCCTCTCAAGTTGATGCGGTATATCATAAAAGTAAACAAAGAGCAAAGTTGCTGTAATTTTAAAAACTGTATGCAGGATACCACCGAATTTCTTTATGTCACTGAGTGGCATAATCAATATCTAGATACAACAACTACATGCATGCTACAGGGTTCTCCTCTACCACATACGTAATTCTATATATATATATATATATATCAACATCATCAAATAAGGTATGAGTGGGAGTGGTAGCGATTACGATCAAGATGTTGAACCTATCATAGTCAACAACAATACATCATACATATGCAGCGATATCAATAACAATGCAGACTACGAATGTCCATACACATGTGTAGGATTATCAGACTGTACCGCATGTGGCTGTGCCATAGCCTACTCAACTACAGGTCCATGGGGTAAAGCAATGGATGTAATAATGTGTTTACTACCAATTATCTTTTTAGTTATAGCAACCATACCACCATGTGGGATGAAACCATTATCAACAACCCAATCACTACCAACTAGTGCATTATTAATGTATTTAGTACGATTAATGTATTTAGGAAGTGACCCATTGTTAGTCAGCGGTAGTGTCATTAAAGGTATACACGAGGCAATAACACCATTAACAATCATGGCAGGTGCAATAATGTTATTCGAAACGATGGAAACAACACGATGTTTGCCATATATGATGAGAGAAATGAAGGCATTAACGGGTGGACATCATGTTGCTGAATTATCTATTATATATAGCTTTGCAATGATGGTGGAGGGTGCCAGTGGCTTTGGTACACCGGTGGCTCTTGGTGCTCCCATGTTGATATCACTTGGTCATCCCAAGTTTGAAAGTGTGGTAGTATTACTGTTATTTAATACATTTGCAACAGTGTTTGGTGCCGCCGGTACTCCGATATGGTATGGATTTGGCTCATTGGGATTAAGTCAAGATGACTTTGTAGAGATTGGTTTCTATTCGGCTGTGGCATTAGTGGTCTGTTCCTATCTTCTATTACCATTGATCTTTGCAACAATCGTGTCATATAAGGAAGTAAAGGGGAATCTACTATTCATTATATTGGGAATTAGTTCGGCCATGCTGCCAATGTTGGGTATTTCTTATGTTAGTTATGAGTTTCCATCATTGATTAGTGGTATTATTGGTATGGGAGTTACTGCTATACTCATCCAGATCAATGTTGGTCTCAAGCCAATCAATCATGACGAGGAATCAATACACGAGCTTGGACGACATCCCTTGGATATTGCTCCATATTCAAACCGTAGTGTAGTTCATCAATCGTCAGTGTTCATGTCAAAGAGACAGATTGGATTAACTGCCGACGAATCACTTGTTACTTCTATCAATAATGACCAAACAATAGTAGACGATGAAGAGCATGTACCTCTCAATAGATCAAGTGACATAGTACCAAATGAAAGTACTACTGATTACAGTCTAATGGCTGATGGTCAGAATCAAGTGAGTGAAAGTAATCTACCCAATAGTAGTAGTATAGAAACTTTAACGGAAAGTCAAAAGGCAATAGAATTAGCCATTGGACCAAGGAAGGAAGGATGGGCATATATTAAAGAGTTTCTACTCCGAACATCACCCATTACCGGGACAGTACTCCTTCTTATCATTACTCGTATACCACAAATTGGTCTGAATGAGTTGCTCAAGGCAACGACACCAAACTTTTCAATCTACTTTGGAACTTATGCCATCTTCCGTCTATCGGCAAGCTTGGTCTTCCAACTGGAGGAGATCCTAACCTACCCGACTCTTCATTGGAAGTATGAGTTATTGTATACACCATTCATCATCCCATTTGTATTAATGTCAGTGATAACCTACATTATATACCGAAAGGAGGCGTCTGATACATTAGGAGGGATCTTCGGAACAGTCTTTCAAAGAGTCAAGAGTCCAGCCATTGCTCTAGCCGGAGCTTTAACTCTTGTTCAGTTAATGATTACGGGTGAAGATGCTAGTCCTGCTGCAATCATTGGTATCGTTCTTAGTGATGCATTAAAGGGTGGATGGATTGTAATCGCCGCATCCATTGGAGCCTTGGGTTCATTCTTCTCCGGTAGTACAACTGTATCGAACTTGACATTCGGCAGTGTCCAACAGATTGCTGCCGAAACGATTGGTACCAATGTCAATGCTATGCTAGCGCTTCAAGTCGTTGGTGCCTCCGCAGGTAATGGGGTATGCCTGAACAACATTATCTCCGCTTGTACCGTGACTTCTCTGGCTGTTGGAGAAGGCAAGATCATTGCCAAGACGGCTAAATATGTAGGATTGTTTCTCGTATTAGCCACACTCATCATGTTGGGCTTTTTGTTTAGATAGGAGAGAATAGAGTAGACCTTAGACACTGTACACATTAAAATAGAAGACTTGAGATGCATAGGAGACTTAGTTCAATATATGTCATTAGAAATAAGTTAGATTTATTAGGTACTCTAATTAGCCGCTCATTCGTTTCTAGCGATGTTTTGATTCCCCTTCTTCTTGTTCAAGGAGTCGGACATATCTGTTCAAGTATACAGCCTGGGCAATGAAATTCATAGCCAAGGCAGTTGCAATAGCCGAATGATAAGCATCCGACGTAAGATCAATATCAGTCACCATCCTAGATGCCAGAATAGGAAACCCAACAGCCGTTACACTAGTCAATGAAGTAAACACACCAAAACTAAACGGCAACTCTTTAAACTGTTTGTAGATTGTATATGTGGCTAGGAATCTACCCAATACATTATGATATCCAATATGTCCTAATGATACTAACATGAATAATGGTGGATACATCCTATGTCCAAGTAGACCACTTAATCCATATCCAAATACATATGTTTTGTTACAAGCGAAGAATAATTCTTCTAATAATGTTTCAAGATGGAGTGATTGGTTAATACTAGAATGACCAGCCATTTGTACCATTGAGAAGAACATTACGAGTAGATGTGATGCGTAGAAGCCTTGAAATGTTCTCCTTTTAGTATGATCATTACTTTTCATCATCATTAGCGTATGCATACTCCCGGCAAGTTCAAGTGATGATAAAGTCATTAACCAATGCAATATCCAATTTACAATACTTAATGGTTGATAAGTCTTAACTCCCGTGGATGGTAGCCAGGATAGTAGGCTGATAACGAGATCAGCAATTGGTTTACAGCGGAGTGTAGTTATGATAGTACTGATGAGGGCTATCCACATGATGTGATGTTTTGGTGATTGACGGCATATATCTTTGAGTTTGAACTTTTTATTGCTCGAGTCTTCGGCCTTGAGCTTTTGAACATGCGGCTGTTGTTGCTGCTTTACTGTTTTGGCATCATCGATAGTTTTGCCAGTGGCCAAGATGAACGAGGAGAGTGGTACTATATTCATTGTTCAGGAGGAGTATTGTTTTAGATACATCAAGAGTCTGAATCAAGTTGTTAGTTGATAAGTATGAGTTATTGTTGATGGCTAATTTTGACATCTGTTGATGGCTCATTTATTTGATGGTTCAGTAGTCAATAACTATGACAACGAAAGGTGAACTTTCGCGGTTGTCTAGATGAACGGCGAGACCATCATTATAGTAGTCACCTAGTAAAGTATGAACGGCATTTGCAATGCTTTTAGTGGGCAAAAATGATTTGGAAGAAAAGGATACCTGCGAAGGGTATCCTTTTTATTCACATCTCCATACTTGTGGTAGATTGAGAGGGGGGGAGAGTCTCTATCGGCAGGCAAGGGCAGCCGGAATCATTACAGTTGGGTCAGAAGAATACAGATTAGCAAATCTATAAAAGACTTCTTTGTTAGATATCGGTGTTTTTAGATACCTATCATCACAACACATAAACAAAAAAAAAACATTTTGCATTAATACATATATCTTAGTATATAAGTCCACCACAGATAATATGGACTCCAATGATAACATCGAGCATGTTCGTATATTAGAAGAGTACTGTTCATCCGATGATATATCATTTGATGGTCTTAGAGAAAAGTTACAGCAAATTACAAAGCCAACCGCTTTAGCAGTTTCACACTTTTTACACGAGTTATGTCTAAATAAAAATGTTACACATGATATGGTACAATTAGTTCTAGAAATCAATCCATATGCAGCACATTGCGAATCGAATCGATACAACGAAGAGTACATGAATGAGGACATAGATACATACGAAGAAGAGCAAAATGGAGACACATCATACCCTGTTCATTTAGCTGCATTAAACATACACTGTCCAAACACAGTAGTAAAGTTATTGGCTAAGAGTTATCCATCAGCATTAAGTCATTTATGTTATCTTGATGCAGAGTTATTTGATGATTATGACAATTATATAGCTGGTACGCCATTACATTATTACTTTTCAAGAACGTCAAATTTACAGTTGGATACAGTTAAGATATTAGTTGAACTATGTCCGGATGCGTTAATGTTTACAGGAGATGCAGAATCATACTTCCCAATACATTCCATTATAGATAACCCAAATGTCGGATCATATCATGACATACTTGAGTATCTCATCAGCGTAGACCCTACCATTCTTCAGTGTGAAGACGAATTCGAACAATTACCTCTCCATTTGATTTGTTATAGTAGACACATCACGGTAGAGCTTGTTCAGGTTCTTGTTGATGGATATCAAGATGCTACAAAAGAATCAGACTACCATGGCTCCTTGCCAATTCATCATCTTTGTGAGAACTCAGACGCGGAAGAGACGGAGAAGCTAGGTATATTACGTATTCTAGTAGATGCATACCAAGAATCATTACACACCACTAGAAACATTAGTCAAGTCCTTCCAATCCACATTGCATGTCGTTACCAAAGCCCTGCCTTCTGTAAGATGTTGGTAGATAGTTATCCAGATAGTTTAAGGGTGGAAGATAGTACTGGATTCCTCCCATTTCATCTAGCATGTGAGAAAGGCTCACTCGAAACTGTCAAGTATCTCTATGAGTCTGATAGAGAATATATCAACAAAAGCACCCGTTCTGGCTTTCATCCAATCCATTTAGTAATCAGCAATCGGAACGATGATCAGTATGAAATAACAAAGTTTCTCCTGCAAAGTGACCCTAATTGTGCTTCCACAAAATTACCCACCGGCAGTGGTTATGCCGGTTATTTGCCAATGCATTTAGCGGTTGTACGATTTGCATCGCTCGAAGCTGTTCAGCTTTTGTTTGACGCATACCCAGCTGCTATATACGTTAAAGAAGCCAGTAGTAGAGGTGGGGTAACTCCAGTCAACTTAATTAACGTCCGGAACCCTACGGTAGACTTTCTACAGAGACAGGAAGATGATATCTCAAGATTTAGTAAAAATGATATATCCTTTCCTCTTCATCTGGCAGTGAAGAGCAATGTTACTCTAGGCGTGTTCAAGTATTTGGTAGAGAGATACCAAGTGTACTGGCGTGACAATGAGGACAAGACTACATTACATGTAGCTTGTCAGTATGGAAACATTGGCATCGTTAAATACTTGATTCAACATAGTAATGATGCCATCTCAGTTCCTGACGCTGATGGAAACTACCCTCTTCACTTGGCTTGTCGGGAAGGATATTGTAACGTTGTCAATTACCTACTAGAAGTGAACCCAGTATCAGTTTCTACACAAAATGGCGACAAGAAGCTCCCTATTGAATTACTAATTGGATCGGATTGTGATCAGGATAGTTTGGAATACACAGAGGCAATTTGGCGTTTACTTGTTGCTTCTCCACCGACTTTTTGATACTTAATGGGTAGACTTAGTTGCCATACTAGTTAATATGTAGTGAATGTGATAAAGAATAATTGTGCCTATTTCATTTTAAAACTATCAACATCTCTTCACTTTAAACATCCATTGCAACCGCATCTCAAACACAAACTACGTCCAATATCAGATATACCTTTCCAAATAAAATGTATCTTTGAAAATACCACAGGCTCAAGTATACCTTCTTGTGTTGATAGATACTTTTCCCATGCTGATCCATAGACATGTACTCTGTTCGTAGGTTGTTTTGATATTGGTTCAATTAATAATGTGGGTATTGTATTGTCTTGTATCTCCTCTTCCAAGGTTGAGTTTGCAAATGGAATTATACCGTCCATGTTATAAATCTTTATTGACTTATCAGCTTCTTCATCATCACTTGTGTTGTTCTGGTTACAAAAGACTGAGGGATAATCTATTACTAATTTCCTTGCTTCTACACCCGATCTGTATCCAATTGTGCAATATGTGGCTACTGCTATTCCATTCTGTCTAGTATTATTATTTGTTCGATCATCGTCCAATTGCAATTCATCTAATGACTGAAGTGATGGAAGTACCTCATTTCTAAATTCATCTATTGATATAGCACCTGAAATTATCGACACCTCTCGTTCAGGTCGACTACGTACATCTACCAATATAACTTTCTTTCCATGTACTGTCCATTGTAGTGTGTTGTTATTTGTTGGTGATGATTGTGCATGAGATGAAAAGGTATCGAGGAGTAAATCCCGAGATGATAAGGGTGGTATCTCGGGGAATAGCGATTGATATTTTAAAGATGTTGTTTCTGCTTCCTCCTCTGCCATTACTCTATCTTTATTGTATTGATATGTTGCAGAGTGTTAATATCCTAGATGCTTGTGTATTGTGACGACAATTGCAGTACACCGTAAGATACCTTTTTGGATTGAATTGAAATTGTTTGACCCTAATTCAATCGACACTCGGAGTTAACAATATCTCAGACTACTAACCTCTAATAACCAATAGTATCGACCTCCCTGTTGTTGTGATGCGCTTGCGTACCTGTTGCTCTCTTACCTTTGCCGCCAATCGCCAGTCGCCAATCAAAGTCAGTGTGACGGCCATTTGGGTGGTATCCTTTTACCAACGATAATTAGCAAGCCCACCTCACGATTTTATTGAAAGTTCCCTCCAACAAGCAAACACAACTCATACACAACACAACATTCATTACGACGGTGGTAAGTATTCATAATCGTCCCTACAGTTAAACAATAGTCCCCCAATCGATAGTCTAGTAGTCATCAAGTCAATACATAAACAAAATAAATCATAACACGATGACGATGATGACAGAGAACATTGAGAACAACGATGCATTTGCATCAGCATTAGCATCAGCAGCATCCGAAAAACCACCATTGGCAGCACGTCCACCAAAAACTAAAAGTAATACAACTAAAAAGACAATACTTGCATTAGGTTCTGTCTTATTAGTATTTGGTTTAGCCGCCGGTGTTGCAATTTTGGTATCCAATTTGAATAATAATAACGATACGGCGTCGAGTAATGTTGCCGCGGATGTTTCAGATGAGAAGTTGGAAGCTATTCCGGTAGATGAGGAGGTACCAGTAGAGGAGTTTGGTGTTTTTGAGGAACCGCCAGTTGTAGCAGAAGAGCCGATAGTAGTAGAAGAAGAGCCTCCGGTAGTTGTTGCAAAAGTAGAGCCCACTGAATGGGACGAGGATGATTGTCCTGAGCCTCCAGCCCCGGTTCGAGCTCTACAGAACAGTGGTGAACAAGCTTCTGTTCAATTATTCAATCGTAGAGTAATGAAGAATCATATCAATAAAGGAGGGAAGAAGAAGCAACATCAACTTCTCCGCGGCGGCCGTCGGTTACAGCCAGAGTCAAAGTCTAAAAAGGTATGTCCTATATATGTATACATCTGATATTCGCATACACTTTATTACATAGCTCACCTCATTTGAACTTCATCATTCTTCTTAACAGTGCAAGTCCAAGTCATCCAAATCAGAAGATGTTAAGACTTCTATTGAAGCAAATAAGGAGCAATACAAAAAGGAATCTAAATCTAAAAAGAAGACAACGTCCAAATCCAAAACATCCAAATCAGAAGGAGGTGGTGGTTCATCATCCACTTCTCCTGACCTTGCCACAGCTACTGATGGTACAGAAGAGGAGGGAGAATCAGTCTTTGGTAAGACAGATGCCATGTGTATGAGTATGGCTGGTATGAGTATGTCAATGTAAAACTTCTCATACACTAGAGAGGGTAGTTTGTGTGGTAGAGTCACCGTTTAGGACTGTATAGATAGATGTTATATGTTATAAAGTTAGGTGAACTATGTATAGACTTGTACTCTGTTGTTGCTACTAATAATTATTATGAAGTAAATGTGCTCATATCGATTAATCATTTGTACACCTCCTGCCACTAAACCAACAGGAGATACTTCTCAAAAAGTCGGCGGTGAAGCAACAAGTAACCGCCAAATTGCCTCTGTATACACCAAACAATCTTGATCACAATCCGATTCAACTAGTAATTCAATAGGGAGCTTCTTGTCACTGTTTTTTATTGAAACTGATACAGTATTTGCTTCCAATAATGAATTGATAATGTCACAATATCCTTCCCGACAAGCCAAGTGAAGAGGGTAGTTTCCGTCAGAGTCAGGGACTGTAAGATCAACTTTATAAAGCTGAACCAAGTACTTAACGATACCAATGTTTCCATATTCACAAGCTAAATGTAACGTGGTCTTTTTCTCGTGATCATACTGTTCATGTTGTGGGAGCTTTTCTGTCAATAACTTGAACACACCAAGGGTAACATCACTTTTCACTGCCCGATGATGGGGAAGGGGGAAAGCCAAATCTTTGCTATTACAAAACCTTGTGATATCATACATCTGTCTCCGCAAGAAGCCCCTGCTTCTTTCAGCTGCACTTCCACTTCCCTCGGCTGTACCTGGAATTGAAATGAACTCTTCTGAGCCTTCTTCGGTGTAAATAGCAGTTGGATATGTGTCAAACAAAAGTTTCATAGATTCATAAGCATTCCGTTTACAAGCTAATTGTAAAGGTAAAAGTATGTGGTCACCGTCAACGTTGGGCAACGCTATGGTAGCTAACTCAGGGTCACGTTGCAGAAGAAACTTGATAATTTCATGTTCTACCCCCGGTGTTCTTGCTAGCGCCAAATACAATGGATTTACGCCAGAACGGGTGCTTTTGTTGATACATTCCTGATTAGCCTCATAAAGATATTTCACGGTCTCAATTGACCCTTTATCACATGCTAAATGAAATGGCAGACAGCTGTTATTATCTCCCACTCTTAAACTATCTGGGTAGCCGTCTACCAGCATCTTACAAAAGACAGGGTCTTGAAATTGAGAAGCATAGTGGATCGGGAGGGAAATCCCATTCCAATGGGTTCTAAATTGCAATGAGTCTGGGTTTGCATCGATTAGAATACGTAATACATCCAGCTTCACTCCCTTTCCCATGACCTCATTCTTACAAAGAAGATGAATTGGCAAATATCCATTACAGTCTGGTACGTTTGTATAATATTTAATCCCAACCCCATCAACAAGGATCTGGACAAGACCTGCAGATGAAATACTGTGCCGACAAACCATATGCACAGGGTATTGTTCCAATTCGTCCTTACACAGAAGAATCGTAGGGTCTAAGCTGATGAGATACCGAAGTATGTCATAATGTGATTCGACTTCTGGGTTATCCATAATATTATCCATGATTGTATGTATTGGAAAGTATGATATATCTGCTGAAAAGTATGGTAAATCTGTCCCCAACTTCAAAGATTCCGGGCAAAGGTCAACCAATATCTTAACTGTATCCAATTGTAAATTCGACGTCCTTGAAAGGTAGCAATGTAATGGCGTCTTTTCTAAAGATTTCTCATCTTTATAATGTCCATCTTTACTGCTACTATGTCCTACTGTAAGTTTGGACAAATGTCCAATTGCAGACGGATTACTCTTTGCTAATAACTCTACCACAGAGTTTGGACAGTGTACATTAGAGGCCGCTAAATGTATAGGAAATGTTCTATCTGATGAGCATTTACGTTTTCGTGGAGATTCCGCCGACGGAGACTTGTCCTCGGCCTCCTTTTGCTCTGCTTCATAACGGTCTACATCTTCATCATTATAACTAACTCCATGGTACCGATTTGATACATAGTGTGCTGCATATAGAATGCTATCTAGTACTAATTGTACCATATCATGTGTAACACTTTCATTTAGACATAACTCATGTAAGAAATGTGAAACTGCCAGTGCAATTGGCTGTGTGATTTGCTGTAGCTTTTCTCTAAGACCATCTAATGATATATCATCAGATGCACAGTACTCTTCTAATATACGGACGTTGTTATTATTATCCATTCCGTGGTGTTGTTTTGTGGCAGAAGCGCAAGATTTTTTGTTTGTGAACAGAGTTGTTATATTAGATACCTTCAATTACATACCCTTGTATTAAAACCAAAGATGAATCACTTTATTATATCTTCTCTGAGCAAATGGAGATGATGTTAACAGAGGCGGCTATTCACTACTATACTAATGTGCTCCCTCAGAGAGTGAGAACTATGCAATAACACACCCTCTCTCACGAGGAATTCACCATATTTGGCGATAAAACGCATACATATTCACCACCATTTGAAGCTACATAGCCTCTTAAATACTATCGGATTTGATTGAGTATACAGACGATATATGAAAGAGCAGACGTCATGTCTATATGCCGCTTCAGTCGTCATGTTAACCATTATAGAATTAAAAGTAAAGGATACCCAACGGTATCCTCTGTCATTTTTTTTCCAGACCTTCACTGAGTGAACACAATGACAATTGCTTATTGCTACCGAAGGAAGCCGAGATCCCAATATACCATTGACAAAAGACTGACTATGGTTACTGCTACTGTATATATTTGTGCTGCTATGAAGGTATTGCTTTTGCTACTAGGCTCATCCAGAGTATCATCATTTTCTCCATCAACTCTACCAATCGTCAGTGCACCTTCTTATGATGCTCTTCACCTTCGAGCAAGCTCATCGTCTCGGATAGCAACTCCAACGACAGGACATGCATCATCTTTTGCTTCATCTTTCAAGTTTTGCAATGGTAGATCATCAAATAGTAGATTATATCGTCAGATTAGTTTTAGAAACAAGAAAATACATCTCCAATCATCAACATCAACATCCTCAGCAGATATCAACTCCAACTCAAACAATCCATTCCTATCACGTAATAATCGTATTCAATTTGAAATACAAACCCTCCTCCGAGTACTACTACCAGCAACAATATGTGGATTATTATCATTTCTATCATTACCAATAATAAATACATATATTACCAACTTTATTATCAAGTATACTACATTGCCGAATGAAATTAATATGTTGAATGATGCAGTTACTAGTTTTATTAGTTTAGTGGGATTGTTGTATAGTATATTGGTTGGACAGGTTTTTGGATTTTTGTATAGCCAACAGGAGGTGAGTTTATGTGTTATTGTGTAGGTTAATTGTGATTTGAGTTGATGTGTTTTGTAATGTGGCTAACCTCAAATCATGTTTCTTTGTCATATCATATATACACACACAGGCACTATATTATGCACTATTTGATGAAGTAACAGAGGCCAAGTCACTATTAGAACAGGTAGCATTAGTATCACAGGGACGTTCCATGTACTCTACATGTTTAAATTCCATTGCTCGATATGTTAAAGATGATTTACTCGGTGGAACATTATCACAGTTACCAACCACAACAACATCAACTACTAATGACAACAATACAAAACAAACAACGAAAGAATCATCAATATCACCATCATTAATACTAAGTGCACGTCCAGCAGATGATCCGTTAGAGGCTATACTATATTTAACAAGTGTGGGTATACCAGGACAGGTATATGACACGGTACGTTCATTACGACAGGCAAGATCACGACGATTGGGTGCGTTACAACGGAAGGTACCTGTCATACATTTGATTATGTTGGGTATATTGGGACTTATTATGGTGGGTAGTTTCCCTATATTGGTTAGTGTTGGTGGTGTTGCCGCTTCTTCTTCGACAGCGGCTCCTGCTGTTGGCAATCTATTCAAGAATGCAATGACACTACAGGGTGGTCTATTCGGTGTTGCAACATTTGCAGTGGTAATGACCAAGATGGTATTGAGAGAATTGTGGAGGACGAAAGGTGGTGCATATAATGTTGATGCAGTATTAAGAGTAATGGTACGGGGGCTACAGAAGGAGTTAGATGAACGAATGATTGAGGCTACAAAGATTATGAAGCGGAAGGCGAAAGATTGAGCAGTCAAAGTAGTATAACTCTAAACAAATATTTAGGATAGCTACGTCCTTGATGCATTGGTATACCAGCCACTTACTACACTCACTGTTCTCTTCAACAATCTATCTACAAGTAGTATCTAGGGTCGTGTTCTGTTGCAATTGAATCCATTTCGTTCCCGAGGATTGCTGCCATTTCTTTATCCCTCTCATCAATCCTCATCTCATCACGAGCAGCCTGAGGGAATCAGAAGTCCATTCCACACAATGGTCACAAGTATATCCAAGAAGAGAGGGAGGTAGGGAGGTTAGCATTTGTTAGTGAAAGTGCAAAACCATATCATATGCACAATTCAACTCAACAACCCAGCCATGAATTAAATTAATAACTTGGTTTCACAATCCGAACCCAATGCCCAAATCAAAGGGTGGTCTGTGACCATTGTGCACAATTAACTTCTGCTTACCTGACAAGCACGTAATGTCTCAGCAAACTCATCTTTAGTAACAATCCCCAACATGTAACCGTTACGCTTGATAGGTTCCAAAGCCTCTTTCCACCCACTTCTCGCTGCAATCATGAAATGCTTCATTGACATCCTGTAGTCACCCTTCCTCTCTTCGTAAACGGCAAGATTATGTCGTGCAATAACACTCCCAAGGATTGCTGCCATTTCTAAATGATACGTTGCCTTCTTCTTATTCCTCTCAACAACTTCACCTTTTTCATATGCATCATGTAGCCTGACATGTGCCCCCTCATGACCGAGTTTGGCTGCCCTGGAATGTAACTCAAACGCCTTCTTTTTGTCTACAGTCAGTCCTCTGTACCCTTGAAAATAATCATCTCCTAGTTGATATATTGCACTAGCATCATTCACATCCATACGCTTCTGAATCATCTCGAAATACACCTTCCCTTGTCCACCCCCCCCTAATGGATGTCTACAAAATGGACATGGATAATCACCCGGTTTCTTTGATTCACCTCCACAATACATACTGTAATTACAACCATGACAAACCTTTGTCCCACAACATACCTGATGCGTTATATTTTGAGAAAAGGGCAATGGAGCTAAGCAAATTGGACAATCTTCCTTCTGTGGAGGTTGTTTGAATAGTTCTTCTTTGTGTAACTCTGTAGTACGTTCGTTGCATGCCTTTTTATGTTGTGGTCGGTGTGCTTTCTGACAAGTAGCGTTGCAATATTTGACCATCTTACATGCTACACATGTTTTTAGGGATTTAGCATCTTCTTCACCCTTGCCACAATTGGCACACATTGACATATTTTGTATACTGTTACCCATTGTTTACCTATAATAAATCCACAAGACTGTTCACCCTATTTCAAGCGCTTATATAATGTGTTGCAGTACTAGTTTGCAAAAAGCTGATAATATACTATCGTACTGCGTCTATCAAAAAACACCACCGGCGGATATAATCTAGCCTAATGATAACGACGTTGCTATTATTAACAAACTACTACTACTACTACGTCAATAATTGCCACCGGCCACCGCACAAACTACTGCTTCAATCATTCTCCGCTAACGATAAACATACCATAGATACCAACCAAACAATTAAAATTTAAGTTCCTATTTAATAGGGAGTCCAGAGTAAATGGAAACATCTTTGCAAATTATGAGAGTAAGTACATATAATACGAGATAGTTGTTGTTGAGTAAGTGTTGAGATTGAGGCGGCAACAGTGAACAGATATATCCGTCCTTTATATACTACTATCATGATTATAATACTATTGATTCTATCCCTCATCAATCCATATGCTAAGGCGCTATCACAAGGAGATCCGATCAACACAAAATCAATAACTCGACGAGATGTGTTAGCCGGTGCATCTGCAACTATCAGTCTCGTCATACCCTCCTCGGCTATAGCATCACCTTTACCAGAGGCAGAAACTATCGACTTAGAAGCATTCAATGCAGCTCGTGCCAAGAGCAGTAGTAGTACAAAGTCCTCACCGATATCAACTCCAAACATTAGTAGAGATAAAAAGATACAACATTCACTCATAGAAAGTTTAGACCCATCACCATTCTTATCATTACGAGGTGGTAGAAATGGACAATCTACTATACAAATACCACGTGTGGGATATTCATTATATAAAACATCACCTGACTTAGCATCCAGATGTGTTTCATTGGCATTACGAAGTGGCGTTAGACATTTTGATGTCGGAACATTGTATGGAAGTAATGCAGAGATTGCTAAACCAATTAAACTCTATCTAGACAATGGTCTACCTGGTTTACAGAAAGGATATTATAAAGATGAAACACCAGAATTGCTAGAATTACTAGATGCTACATCTGCAACAGCTGATAAACATGCCCAACAAACGATCAGAGGATACAAATCAAAGTCAATAGGTCCAACAATCGACGGTTCAGCTGGAAGAGGACAGCGTAGAGATCAACTATTCATATCACATAAATTATCTAATTCAGAACAATCTACAGAAACTACACAACAAAAATCAAATCAAACTAAAGTTGATAAAGCATCATATATTGCAGTGAAACGAAGTGTCAAGAATACCATTGCTGAACTTGGTTGTGGTTATTTAGACTTGGTTTCGATACATTCACCATTAACAGACAAGGATAGGAGATTGGCTACATATCAGGCATTGTTAGATTTAAGAGATTCAGGATTTGTTAAGGCTGTGGGAGTATGTAACTATGGGTTAGGTAAGTGTGCACATGATATGTTTACTTTCTCTAATATGGAAAAACTACTAACCCCTCTTCTCCTTTTAGGGCCATTGAAGGAGATACAAGAAATGGTGGGTGATAAAATTGAAGATTTACCAGCAGTTAATCAATTGGAGTTGAGTCCATTTAATATGCACAAAGATGTAGTGTCATATTGTGATGCAAATGGTATAGCGATCGGTTGTTCCGCTTGGTCTAAGTTGAGTGGAGGAAAGTCCGCGTTAGCACTGTTTTGTATTGTGAATTCATGTGTTCAATATGAAGTGTGGTGTTTTGAGTGCTTCATTTGGCCTTGATTGTCTTTGCAAGCCATATGCACTAACTGAAGTTACTATTATCCTTTCTTTGCCTTCATAACCTGTTAAACGCGCATCTTCCAGTGCAAGGCCCTGCAGAAGGTTGGGCAGTATTGGCAGATTTAGCCAAGGCTAAAGGCATGACAAAGGCACAGTTATTGGTACGATGGAGTATGCAGAAGGGATTTGTATGTGTACCACGATCTGGCTGCTCGTCCAAGATTGAACGAATTGCCATTGCCGAAAACAGCTATGGCGGAGTAAATGGGGGTGAATCATTTGTATTGACAAAGGAAGATATGAAGATTCTAGACGGGTTAGATATAGGATACAAAGCTGGCAAGCTAGGACGAAGAGATGGTTGGGATGATGCCGACGTTACTGGTGATGATTGGGACCCCACAGATTTTGTGTGAGCTTGTGCCCCAATGAAGTAAAGACTAAACTGCTACATAATTTGCTGTTCCCTATCAATCCCTTTATTTAACTAAGAGAAGAATGTCACATAACGTGTTAAAAGGTGAGAGATTTTGATGCACCCTAACTTAATAGCTAATCCAGCGTTGGGGGTCCATCCTTTAGTCCATCTCTATTTGTTGTGTGGTGGATAATACTCCTCTCTATGTTTTATACCCCAATAATAATTCCACCAACACTTTAATCTAATAATAATAATTCCAACACATTCTAATCAATCTAATAATATAACCATCCCAATCTCAATCCCAAATAAATCCATCACCAAAACTTTAATTTAACTATCATCAACCCAACTCTGTTCAACAATTTCCCTATCCCTACGATTATACTCCCTCCTATTTTCATTATACAACCGTGACGCTTCGGAATTCGCCGGACTAGCCGGATTAGGATCACACAATAAACTTTGAATACTCGTCAATATTGCTGATATATCATATATTGGACTCCATTGATTTTGTAATATATCTAAACAAATCTGTCCATCATTGTATATATTCGGATGGAACATTTTTGTTAAGAATCGGACAGTGGGTGCCTTGTTTGGATAATCTTCTGTAAATTCGAGTACTAGTTTGAATGTACCGCCTTCCCAGGGTGTATCGTCTGGACCGAAGATTACGGCCTGCCATAGCATTATGTTTGTATCCATGGGTGCTCCGGTTACGCCGGAGGGTGGATCATTTTGTAGACGGCGGAAGTCACGTAGGAGACGACGACGTGCTGATGTTGACATTGTTTATTTGGTGATGTGTTATTAAGTATTAGTGAATAATTATTTCTGATTGGCTGGCGGTTTAGAGTTGAGAGTTGTGCGTTGCTCGAGTGAATTGATTAAAATGACGGCCACCAAAGACGAATATGCTGTTTAATACTTCGAATATGTTTAATAATAACTAATCCACGTCTGCTATTTGTGAATTGTGAGGCTAATGGAGTGTGTGGCTTTCCAAACTCGAGGGTAGCAGCCGTGTCTTGCTCAAAAAAACAAAAAAAGTCAAAACACAACAACAACTCAATCAGCCCCATCTTTGCAACGATTACCATAACATCAATAATAATAGGATTGATATGTTATCAATACACTGTCTTGATCAAAATTTAACGCTCTATCCAATAATGAACTCACCGTGTTATGATTCGGACTTCCTATTTAGTTAAGAGGTCGATTAGCCGTTAGCTTCGAAATCTCAGTTTTTGCGGCCTTTATGGTACACGAGGCCTAATGTAATCGTTTGATAGGTGTATGATATACCTCCCGCATGTTTTTAGGGGTATAATCTATCAAGGAATCCGTTTATGATGCCGCCATTGTATGGATCATGCTGTGGGGATATCAATTTTACTCCATGTGCACCTTAATAATCAACAATTTTTAGCAAATACAACCGTCATCACAAACGTCTGTTGGAGAGTATGTTGCGGCAAATAAGCGGTATTATACATCATATTAATCGATAATATGGACATACAAACATTAAAATCAACCAGTTCATTCGGTAGGCCGGTCGTGGTATATCATATCGGTATAATTTGCAAATTTTAATGTACGGTTGTTAGTGCAGTTGTTGGTATTTGTGGTAGTATTGATTATTGGTATTATTTAATATTATTTATAAGTGGGATTGATGATATTGGAATGTTGGTATTAGATTTGGGAAGGGATTAGAGTATACTAATTGATATTAGTTGATGGGTATTAAACAATAGTATTGAATCTATGTATTGTTGCCAAAGTGTTAGAGAATACGTACTAGAGCGATTGGCATTACGCCTTTATGGCAATACATAGATAGGAAACAGGATTTTCTAAAATCCAATCAATCAACAAAGAACAAGAACAATATCACAAACTATTCAATACGAAGAAGAAACAAGGTAAGTACATATTGTTAATTTTATAATACAGGATTGAACATAAAGTTCACCTGGAATGACCATGTCATCCAGGCATCGTTTAGTTCGTTTGCACTTCCGTTTGGTTGAAATCCTCTACTCACTAACCATGACCTCTTACATACATTCACTGCTCTTTCGTTGGCACCACGGTCATGGGCAACAGCAGCAGTTAACAAAGTGTCATCCCTTCCAAATCGTCGGTCGCTTTCAGCCCATACTGGCTGCAGGACTTTCTGCTCCCCGGCACGCCAAGCAACCAACTTAGCACGATATCCTTTATCATACACGTTAGTCCAAGGTATGATCTTACCATTTACCAAATCCTCATTTTGATATTGTTGCTGTTGTTCTAAGTATCCAGCTCGTTTGTTGTAATCTGTGTCACTAACGGCTCCTGTCCATAAATCTGCGGTACCAATCCATCCACAGAGTTGACAATATATACCACCTTTGAAACAGTTCATCGCATAATACTTGCTGTAAGTGATACGGCTTAAGTCTGCATCTGAAAAGCCATATGCTGGAATGTTTGTCATATCATGAAATATAATTCTCAACCCATCATACTTTTTGTCCCACTCTTCATCACGCAGACTAATATCCTCTTCATATGACGCGTAAGTCGGCCATCTTGTTCGTGCATTTCGTTCAATACTGTATTTCAACCTTATCTCATGCTTGATGTATTTCTTATCGATGCCACCATAGAGTGCAGCAGCATCTTGTAACCTTGGAATGGTACGGCCCCATTTGAATTCGAAATGCATAAACCATGCCTCTAGCCATGTGAGGACAGTTTGCCGTCGGGTAATCAGATTAATATCACCATCACAAACAATGAAAATATATGACAGTAAATGCTGCTTTGTTGGGAAGCCTGTCCTACGCTGGACTTCATCGTCGGATATATCTAATGTGATCGTTGGCTGAAGTTTGCTATGCTCTGTACGTGTTGTATCACCCTGTCGAGGCAGTGGCAGTTGCTTGAAGAATCGAGGATCGTTTGACTCGGGGAACGGTGTAGGTATATGCACATCCAAACCGGCCGCACGTGCTACCGTGGGATTAATGGAGATATGACTTTCATCTGAGTTTTGCTCCCAAGATTGACAGTTGGCTAGTACCTCAGATGCATGTGCTGCTTGTGATTGCTCAAGCTCGGCCTCCCTCAACAAAAGTTCCTCCTCGGTATGCCTGAGCTTCTCGTTCAAAGATGTTGGTTCGGCTGCTCCCTCGTGCTCCTCTTTCAATGCCTCGACAGAGAAACCGGGTGGCAACTGTTTGGCTGTCTCGACAACGTCCGTTACAAGTCGGGTAGTTAGTCGAGCGGCACCATTACCTTTGGATGTAGTTGATGTTAGTTCGGATGAGCGATTTCCGCCAGCATGAGGCACTCTTAGTCGGTAAGATTGTGAGAATTGTTCGTCTTTGAACGTGACTGGAATGCATTTTGTTATCTCTTCAAAGTCATGATTCATACATATCCTTCTCTCTCCCTCATAATCAGGACTGTATCCCATCCGGCGGAGAATCTCCCGACGAAGAAAGACTTTACCTGCTCGATTGATGACCGACTGTCTCTCTGGATTATCAGACCTCAGCTCACTAGGGTGTTTTGGTACTCTGGGAAACTTCATGTTTGGACTATTATGGCTATTAACTGAACACCTTCCGTGAGGGTGTTGGAGACTGCCCCACATGTGGCACTTGATAAACTTCGATCTCTTCTTTGGTGGTGTCTTGTTCTTTGGCTTTGGGGCTGACTTAATTGGTAGTGAACATCCTCTTCGTCGTAAACGTTTGGTGGTAGGTTGAGGAGAAGGAGTTACAACGGCATCATGCTTTCTCTTCTTACTGTTTGGTGTCTTGGCAGTAGGAAGTGTATCCCTTTGGTTCCTCTTGTTTAGATTCGAACTCTGGGATGTAGTTATGTTCCTCGAGCGTTGGTGAGTCTTCTTCTCTAACTTTGTCCACTCCTCTACTGCCTTCTTTTCTGCCAATCGTTGCTTACTGAAGTCGGTGCCTAACTCTTTTACCCCACGCATTGCTAACAATCTCAGACCAACAATTTTACTATCATCTACTTCACAACCAGCAACTTTCATCAGTGACAAGATTCTCAAATACTTCGGCGGTGGTGGCGTCTTCGGGTGACAATCTTGACAGAACCATCTGTTCTCTTCGTGTACAAATCCTCCCGATTCTTCGTATTGGATATGGCACGATGGATGTACTAACTTGTTACAGTTGTCACCGTTGCACTCCTTCATGTCTTGGTGTGGACTATCTTCATTTATTGAGCAGTTTGGCAATGAACATGTGTGCTCATTAACTGGCATGCAAATATCAAATGGTGGGGCTTTGAGATTTGGTCGTACGGTAAGTTTAGCCCTTTTTGCAGTAGACATGAATTCCATATCTTTTATTGGACCCAACTCAGATGGCTTTGGCGGCACCTTACTCTTTTCTTTCCACTTCTTTCTACTCTCAGTGCCAACAACAAATGCTTGAAGAAGTTCGGGAATCGTTTTGGTATTGGCATCTGGTACGTACTCGCCTGCAGCTTCCATAAGTGTAATGATACTTTGCTTCATACTGACAGTCTCTGCTTCATTCCAATTACTCATGTTCCACATCCACTGTTGGTCTTCTCCTTCGACTTCGGAAGAATCGATAGAGCCATTTATCCTCGAGGCAAGTGCAATAAGCATGCTCTCGGCCAAGTCTTCGATCAAGAGAACCGACAGAAGATATAGTACGACGATTGTATGAACACATACAATCCGTTCATTACCCTGAGAACCACATTTGCACGAGCATTTGCAACCAAGTATATCCATGGCAGTTGCCACAATCTCCGTCTGGTATATATCCTTCCTCATTGAAGCTGGAACATCAGTACCAAGTCGGATACCAATATTGCCATCTTTGTCCATCACCAGACTGCCTACGACATCATCAATAGACTTACATCTACTATCAAATGCATGTCGGATACATCTCTTCAATAGCCTATATCCATCATCAAGACGAGAACGTTTGGCCAAATCGACAAACATCGACGGCACAGCTTTGTACACGGCAGCCTTGGATTTCCAATCTGTATGTTCTTCTGAGTCGAAAGTCACCAGCGCCGCAAAGAAGGAAAGTATCCCTGGTAAGTACTGTTTATCAAGATCTGGATCAGATAAGAATGCTCCACCGTCTCTCAAATTAACATCCTCAACGATTGTATCCCAATTCTCTGTGGATTCTGCATCCATTTCACAAGTAGGGTGCAATGGGAGAGGAACACTGTTGAGCTGACCTTTGATTCGAGATGAAGCGATTTCCCTTATGGCATACATCTCTTGTACCTCATCAATGGTAAGTTCATTAACATGTTCAACATCGTGCCTGCTGGATAGTTCCGTCCTCATTTCACTAATCGTCATGCCTCCTTCTACATCAGACTCGGGTATTAGCCTATTGGCAGCATAACATGGTAAGCAGTTTGTTTCGCCGTCAATTTCTCCCTTGCAATGTGTACATACCAACTCCTCACAGCTTGCACACTTGTAAACTCCATCAGCAGCTAAAAACATGTGACTACAAGCTCCTACTCCTTTACATACTTCAACTTTTACACGGTTGACAATGTTGGTAAAGCCATCAAGAGCAAACTCCTCCAAATAGTCAGCTGGTAATCGAGCAGGTGGTTCATTACCAAGATATGTCCGTTGAACCTCATCGTCACCCTCAGGAGCTAAGTTAGTTGGCTCATACAACAAAGCACGGATGTATGTATTGACCACTTCTATATCAAATCCTTCCGTGCCGGTCCACATCCGCCATTTAAGGTAAGCAAGAAGAGTATACTCACGTTTGGCTGTCTCGTTGAACTTTGGATACTCGATATTAATCATATCTGACAAAGTCTTAGCACCTACACCTTCCAATCCTTTCCCATAAACATCACAGCCAAGAATCAATGCCATTACTGCACGGAGTTTACGATCGGTTACATTCTCAAACAGAGGATAGGCTGCCGGTTTGAACACGGGATGAGACTTATCATCTTCTTCATAGTCCGACTGCTCTTCGGTGAGATATCTCTGCAACTTTTCGATTGTTTCACGTGATGTACTAACAACTTCCATACAACCATCCTTTGTAAACTCTTTTACAGCAACAAAGTCATCTCCTCCTAGTAGTGGTTGATCAGCATCACCAGTAATAGCCATTAGTGTTTTACGATTGGCAACTCGGCCCATAATAACAGCATCGGCTTGAAACTCAGCTTTCATTACTCGACTAACAGATCCATTGGCATTATTCCTGGTATGAGCTCCGGTAGTTTCCAACTCTTCAATCAACTTCTCTTCAAAGTTGGGTTCCATTACATTCCTGGACTGTGTCTCCTTGGACTTCATGCTACGTTGCATCTTTGCAATCTCTTCACGGATATCATTACGTTCTGAATCAGTTAGTGTATTAGATTTCAATTGATGGTTGGATGATACAATCCCATGACGGAGGCAGTGTGCTTCGATACGATGCTTCTCACGATCGGCTTTACGTTTATTGGTAGCTTGCTTGCTAATTGGTCGCTTGCCATCACATACGGGGTTCATCTGTAGGCCATATGTTGACCATGTGATGAGAAAGTTTGCTACAGACTGAGCCTTCTTTCCTACTTTGAAACCAACATAACTACAATCTACATCAATTGGACGCTCAGCCATACCATACTCAGCTGCAAGACGTTTACATATTAGAGCAATATCCTTCCTGTACAGACCACTAAGAGAGTATAGAACGTCCCGTCCATACTTCACACCCATGTTAAGTTAAAGTATACGTTTATGATATTCTATCGTTATGTCTTAAGTTATATACCTATATTGTGAGTAGATAATGTTTCTTAAACACTGGAATAGCACAGACAATCTTGTTGAGCAAAAGCCGATCACAGTGGTATATCGTGTGAAAGGGATCTGCTCTTGCTTGTGCCATAATTCGAAGACGGAAAGTTGGTATCCTTATCGATTTTAACACGCTCACGCTGAAATTCTCGAAAAAAAGGGCTGCTACCCTCGAGTATGGAGAAGCCACACACTCCATTTCAAGGCGAAGCCGCGGTCAATTTGATTTCTATGATATTGGCATGTTGATGGATCTGATAATTACGCGTGTCTACTAACAGTTAAAGCTAATTCCCACAATGAGACAGAAGCGAGCCCAACAACATGACTGCTGGTGATGAGGGCTCCTCTTTCTATTTAGAACGACGCTCAAGGTATTAATGGAGCCGTCATAGAGAGGTAAGCATATTAATATAGTATTAGCTAGCAGTGTCAAGTAGTAAATATATTGTGAGTTCACTTAATAAATCATTGCAATAAAAACTTGACAATCGAATCGCACATAGAATCCTTTTGATCGAAAACATATATCTTAAGCATCGATATACAATAAACTTTAACAAACAATGGGCCTACCTAGATCAAGAAGTAGTGGTCGTCCACAACAACAACAGCAACAGCTCTCAAAGAATAAATTAATCTCGCCAGATAAAACAATAGGGTCAACACCACCAAATTCTCCACCTAACAACTTTGATGAAGATTTTAATACCAATGTCTTCTCTTCTAATACTAAAGAAGTAGAGGAAAGGGATGGTGAGGATAGATTGGCACCACTTCGCGCTGTGGCACCCGCTGCTCATCCCACCTACAATACTCAGGGTGGTATAACCACAGCATCTAAAATGTCAGGTCTAGAAACACAAAACTATTCCAATAGACCAGCAGTACATAACAACAATTCCAATATAATCTCACCTAATTCTTCACCCACCAAACAACAACTTAATACCTCATCAAATAATCAAAGAGGAAGTACACCACTTAGAGTTGATAAAATATTATGCCGTGCACCATCCCATGAATCAAACATCTCAGACTTATCCGCTTCATTGAGCCCTATTGGTCCTCGTGGTCATCTATCCTCTCCTCCCAACAACAACAGTAATAAGCAGCAACAGACAGTATCAAAATACAATGGGAATATAGTAACCGAATTATTAAATGAATGTGGTGTGTTAGATAATGTGAATGATATATTAAATGAGGCGGGTTTTCATGGTTTGGATGGTAGTGAAGTCCCTCCCCCTCCTCCGCCTCCTCAAGATGGTGCGGCCAAGGAAGACAGTGGTAATAAAGAGGAGAAGAAGTACCGGTATGAAAAGCCGGCTGTTTGGGGTGTAGCGCCTGATGATGATGACACATACATGGACTCCCCTCAAGCTGCTAAGAAGGGAGGATTAAAACCAAGTGTAACACAAGAAGATTCAGTGGAATATGATAATGTTGAATTGGTATTAGATGAGAGTACATTAAACCCCTCTTCGTTTGATAATCAAAAAGGTGGTAAGCGTCCGCCTACGCCTACTTCTGGACTAAAGAAGTTCATGGGTGGTAGTTCCTCATCACGTAATACCAAGTCTACCAATAAAGACTCGGGTGGAGGAGGGGGGATACTAAAAAAGCTCAAGAAGTCAAACGCACCAAGTACACAAATATCACCATCCGAAAGTAAAGATGGCAGGTCTACACCAGGCATATCCGTAATTGAAAATAAAAATGATCCAAGAATATCACATGTTTATGATGTTACCGAATTTGAGAATGATAATTTGGCACCCCATGTTAGTGGCGAGGGTGGTCAAGGCAGTGGAGAGAAGGGAGGGGAAGGGATTAAAAAGAAGGGTAGCTTTGGCAACTTAATTAAGAAGAATAGTCGTAGTAAGGGATCTAATAAGAGTGATCCGTTTGATGGTGTGTATTGTCAACCAGTTGGTGGTGCGGAATTGGCCACCAAAGATCGATCGGGATTGTCAGCTACACCATCAGGAGAAGTTGAGATTAATTCGGCACCAGTACTCAAGTCCGAGAATACTGATGATAAGAGTAAGAAGCAGCCCAAGACACCCAAACGATCCTTCTTCAAGAAGAATAAATCTCATAATGAGGTAGTACAGAATATGGGTCATGTGAATGTTAATGGTGAAGAACAATCGAAGATATCATCATTGGCCATGGGTTCACCAAGTCGTGGACGGTTCAGTAATAAGAGCATTAAGTCGAGTCTTGGTGATAAGTTGGAAAGGTTAGATGAAAGTACCGCCACTTCCAACAAGAAGAAGAAGAATAAATTGATTGGTATGAACTTACCACCAACACCAGTGGGTGCATCAAATTTAACACAAGAACAACTTACACAAGCAAAGTATTGGAATGCAACATTAGATAAATTATCGAATAAGATATATTATTATCATCGTGTTACCAAGGAGGTTACATGGATTAAACCATTGGGGTATGATGAGGTGAATAATGCTACTACTACTACTCCTGAGAATATTGAAAGAAGTCGTACCATGCCCACTAGTAATGTCGGCGGCGGTAATAAAGGAGATATCAACAAGGAGAAGGAGAATGCAGTCAATACCACGGCGGCAGCAGCAGTGGAAAAGACCCCCACCACACCCAGTAGAAAGAAGATTGGTCTGGGCAGTATGCTATCCAAGAAAAATAAGTCCAAGGTTGAGGATAATAAACAAATTAGCACCACCAAGTCAGAAGCTGCACTCGCCGCAGTAGTTGAAAGTACCAAAATTACAAATGCCAACACAAATGCTAAACAAACCAAGAATAATTGGCGTGCAACTATCGATGCATCAACAAATAAAACTTATTATTATAATAAAAAGACGAAGGAAGTTTCATGGACTAAACCTGATGGATTTGTTGATGTAGTTAGTGGTACTAAAGCTGAAGAGAAGGAGGTTGAGGAAACATTGGCAATGGCATCGGTAGCCGAGAAGAGGAAGAAGAGTGGTTGGTTTAAGAAGAAGTCAACTACTGAGGAGGAGGGTGGTGTTGACGAGGATAAGAAGTCCAACCCGACGGATAAGGCAACTACTACCACCAACACCACCGCTGCTGTCGATGAAACTATCAAGTATTGGAGAGCTACTAAGGATGCAACAACTGGTAAAACATATTACTTTAATAAGAAGACAAAGTTGGTACAGTGGACTAAGCCCGAGGGATATGATGAGATGTTGAAATTGAAGGCAATGGAAGATGAGAAGAAAAAGAAGGAGGGTGTTGTTGCAGTCGAGAAGAGTAGCAGTGGTAAGGATGATACCAAGAAGGAAGGAGAGGTTGGAGGTATTGAAACTTTATCCACTGGTATGGCTGATATTAATGATGATGAGTCTGAAATTGAAGGATTTAATGATGCCGAAGCAATCGGTGGTGATGCCGCGGCAGCTAATAAGCAGCCTGTCCTTGATGAAGATGCACCGTTCGATGAACCAGAGGCACCATTCGACGAGCCAATGGCACCTCCTCCGTCTTCACCCACGCGAGTTACACAGTCCAAGCAAGACCCCCAAGAGAATAAGTCTGATGCGGATGATGATGCAGACGAACAAGAAGACTTATTTGATGAACAAGAAGACTCGTATGATTCCGATCATTTGCCTGGTCAACAGCCAATGTATGGACGTGTCAAGTCATTGAAGTCTATCGATCTGGGGAGGAAGTCTACATTCACATCCCACATGACTGATACCACAAGGAAGGCTACCAACACTCGTAGTGCTCCGAGGTCACCACGACCAATTGCAAGGGAGATATTTACAGATAATAAGAAGAGTGATATTACAAATGAAAAGGAGCAGGTTAATGCAAGCCGCCGTCCAGAGAGTACCTCACGTGAAAAGTTAAAGGACGGGTTACAAATGCCTCCGACTCCTACACGTACATATGGCCGTAATCGTAGCGGAGGTAACCGTTACTCAGGGAAGCGTGCTGAGAACCTCGGCGACTCATCCAATGATGAGAGTACCCTCGAATCCAAGCAGCAACATCGTAGACAGGAAGATGATCACGATGAGTATTGGAGTGGGGATGATGTCTCGGCATTAAGTGGAATTGGTAATGAATCAATTGAGAGTAAGAGGAAGAGAAGGGATGCTGCTAATCGTAAGAAGAGGGAGGTAAGTGTTTTTAGTTGCCAATGAAGGAGTGTTAGTAGTAAAGGGTCGCTGTCTTTACCGTTTCTCACTCATGATCATTATGATACCAATCTATCACAGGATAAGTCTTCATCAAGACAAAAAGATGACGCTGGCCCCGAACCCCCCAAAAGTGATAACATTAAGGACTGGACACAACAAGAGCTTGATAGTTTTATATCCAAGAATGACTGGGGATCTGTGGCCAAGTATATCAATGAGATGCGTCAGAATAAGGGTAATAATACCGCTGAGCAAGATGATGACCTTGGAAAAGTATCATCGGCACGTGAAATCCAAGAACAAATTGATTATAATCAAAAGTTGCAACAACAAGGAGGGAAGTCCACACCTCCCAAGCCAAGAAGATCTTCTTCGGCACAGGACGATGACACATCACATAGTGAGTATACCCCCTCGGCAACTCAAGCATCGGAATCGGTTTGGGATAGTGTATCTTCTGACTCTTATAGCGAAGAATCTTCACAATACTATAAGAGTAAACGAGGATCATCAAGTAAAAGACGAGCAAAGGAGGTGATGATGTAGAGAGAAATATGGTAGAGAGATTATTATTTGTTGTTATTTGTTAGTGTGTGGTCACATGTGCGTATGAGCATGACAACTTAAGAGAATGCTTATAGTTTAACGTTAGAAACAAGTTTGTATTATAACAATTGGTGTTACTATTATAATTAGTGATTACCTATTGCCTGTATGTGATAATAAGTTAATAAGTGCGCACCTCTCGCAACGCGAACACGAACGTACGGACCACCAAAGGATACCATAAGGTATCTTTTTTTTATTCATTTCCGTTTGAGTCGACGATAAATAGAGAGGCTCTCGTTGCCGTTTATCATAGAGAGGCCCGTCTTTCTATTGTTGTGGAGCACAGGCAACATGACATTGTCATCCCCATCACTCCTCACCACTAAGAAGGTCATAAACAACATACCATTTCGATTACAGACCACAAACTAGTAATACTAAACAATCATGATCTTCCGTAAGCTATCTCTTGCCATGGCCGTCGTGGCGTCGGTATGTACTCTCCAATCAGCTCATGCTCAAACTGATAGTATATTCGAGATAGCCAATGCCCCAGATTCGGGCTTTAACGCACTTGGTAAGAATTTTATGTATTGATTGTTGAATTAAGTATCATACTCATACATGATCGTTAAAGCTAACAATAATATTTCTTCCTGAATAGCTGATGCATTAGTCGCAGCTGGCCTTGCAGAAGCACTAAATTGCAAAGAAAATTGTGATCCAAAGTTGACAGCATTGGCACCAACTGATCAGGCCTTTTTAGATATTGATTTTCCTATCCTAGGTATACCACAACTTAGAGACATTTTAGGATATCATGTGGTAGCAGGGGAACTCCTTGAAGAGGATATTACCGACGGTCAGAAGAATACCACGCTAATTGGCGAGGTAGTTACCTTTACTCTTGATCCAGATCTAGTCAACGAAGCAGGCATTACTTTTGCGGAAGTTCCTGCAACCAATGGTATCATAGATGTGCTTGATGAAGTATTAAAACCTTCCTCGGTTACGTCAAATCTTGTAGACAAGCTCGTTGCTGCCACTGAAGCCGATCCAGCTGAGTTTACTATTTTGGTTACTTTAGTTTTAGCGGCTGGTTTAGCAGAGGACTTGGCTACCCTCAGTCCCTTGACTGTGTTTGGTAAGTAGATGTTTATGGGAGACTTTAGCACATCTTGTTTTTGTTTCGTATCAGAAGACACTCACATCATGAACTACGACAGCTCCAACGGACCAGGCATTTGCCAATCTCTTTGAAGCTTTCCCGGGGGTTGATGAATATCTATTGGATCCTATGAACAAAGGAGTGCTTCAGGACATTCTCAAGCTCCATGTATCACCAGCCAATGCTGATAGTGTGATATTGACAGAGTCTGCGGAGCCATTCGGCGGTATGATCAAGATTCCGACTCTCACTGAGGAATTCATCAAGGTTACTGTTTCTGATGATGGCATCATGATTAATGACTCCAATGTTGTATCCCCCTTGGACATTATTGCTAACAACGGTAAGATTTGCAGTATGCTGTGATTGATACTAATCTTCATTTCATTGTCTACTTTCTTCTCGCTGACTTGATTTGGTTCTACTTCTATACAGGTGTTGCACATACTCTTGACGCTGTCCTCTTGCCCGATGGTTTTGTATTCCCTCCTCCTGAACCTTCTTCGAAGTCTGCAAAACGTGGTACATACTCCCCTTCAGCCAAGTCAGGTAAAGGAGGTAAGAGACATCAGAGTATGATGGGCCTCGATAGGCTACGGCTACGAGAACATAGAGCTGGTACTGATGAAGATGAGGAAACTCTCGAGGAATCAGAGCAGAGTATGTTATTTTGAAGAAGTTGCTTATTAAACTTGGAATCACGATACATGAGAAAAGGATATACTCGAGAAAAGATATTACATTTGTATACTAGTTGTTAAGAATCTTTTCAAAGCGGAAGAGGAAGCTAATAAAGTAAAGACAAAACACAAACCTAATTCTTATACCAATCTAAACGTGCATCTCTATTTCTTTCCCTTGCTTTTACCCTTCTTTGAAGATTTGGCATGAATTATCACTGCTTTTGCAGATTTCGATACTTTTGCCGATTTAGATGTCTTACTCCTTTTTGCCGATTTAGATGTCTTGCCCCTTTTTGAAGACTTGGAATAGCCTCCGTGCATTGATCCTCCTCCGTGTCCTGACTTGGTATATTCCCCGGGAAGAAGAACCTCATCAATCACATGAACGATTCCATTCAAAGCTCTGATATCTGCTTTGATAACATTGGCATTATTGATCTTGATACCTGTAGTATCTGACATATACGGTACAACACCACGCTTCATCTTCTTTCGCTGTTTCATGATTGCACGAGATACAGAAACATGCACGGTATCTCCATTAAGCGTCTTAATTTCTTGACCGTTAGACAGGTCGGTACTTTGAATAGCAGCACCAGCAATTACATGATAAGTTAAGATGGCGACTAGTTGATCTTTGTTCTCTGGTTGGAGAAGTGACTCGACTGTTCCTGCGGGTAGCTTACTAAATGCTTCCTCGGTTGGGGCTGTGATAAATGCATGACATGTGATGTGAGTGAATGATGAGAGAATGAGAATAGATGATCAAATATATTATCTGTTTATCGAATACTTACCAAACACAGTGAGGGGTCCATCACCAGACAAAGTGTCAGCCAAGCCAGCAGTGCCAAGAGCAGTAACTAAGGTAGAGAAGTTATCCGTATCAGCCGAAGCAATTTCAACAATAGTCTTCTCTTCGGAGGTCTTCGAAACTGATGAACCAGTACCCTCAGAGGGCTCGATACCGGAACCACCAACTCCCTCAGCAATCGTCGGAGGAGATGGATTGGGAGCATCCGTTGGTTGAGGCGTAGGAGGCAAAAGCACTGTATCAATGACATGGATAATACCATTACTAGCCTCAATGTCAGGTAAAGTGACAGTAGCATCATTAATCGTGACTCCATTATCCGTGTCAACTTGAACGGTCTCTCCATTTAGCGTCTGAACTGGACCGTTGGAGAGGTCTGTGCTCCGAACAGCACCAGAAACAGCATGATAAGTTAAGATAGTGACTAGTTGATCCTTGTTCTCTGGTTGGAGAAGAGAATCAACTGTTCCTTGGGGTAGCTTTGCAAATGCTTCGTCGGTTGGGGCTGTGTTCATCAAAAACAGACACATGATGTGAGCAGAATGATGTGAAAATGATGTGAGACTGATTATTCTATACTCCGAAGATACTTACCAAATACAGTGAAGGGTCCCTCACTAGACAAAGTGTCAACCAAGTCGGCGGCTCCAAGAGCGGCAACTAAGGTTGAGAAGGTGTTATCAGCGGAAGCAATCTCAACTATATTCTTCGGCGCTGGGGTCGGTGATGATGAAGGAGGCTTTGAAGGCGCCATGCTTGGAGCATTTGTTGGTTCAGGCGTAGGAGGCATAAGCACCATATCAATCATATGAATGACACCGTTGCTTGCTGGAATGTCAGGTGTAGTAACGCTAGCGTCATTGATCTTGACTCCATCATCTGACAAAGTAACTTGAATGGTATCTCCATTAAGCGTCTCAACTTCTTGACCATTAGACAGGTCGGTACTTTGAATAGCAGCACCAGCAATTACATGATAAGTTAAGATGGCGACTAGTTGATCCTTGTTCTTGGGTTGGAGAAGAGATGCAAGTACATCTTGATCAAGTTTATCAAACGCTTCATTGGTTGGGGCTGTGATTTGACAGTACCGGTGTGTTCGATCAAAAACAGACACATGATGTGAGCGCAGCGAATGATATGAGAAGAAGATGATCATTAAATTATTCCAATGATGATACACTTACCAAATACAGTGAAGGGTCCTTCACCAGATAATGTATCCACCAAGCCGGCGGTTTCCAAAGCAGTAATTAAGGTGGAGAAGTTAGATGGATCATCTTCGGCAACCTCAACAATATTCTTCGGAACCGGGGTCGGTGAGCCTCCTGTGTCAGGTGTTGGGAAATAGGATGAAGATGAAGATGTTGGGAAATATGATGTTGGTAGAGATGTAGGTACTTCTGTATCCTCTTGTAGATATCGCTGTTCACCAATTCCATCTCCTCCCCTTATTCCATTATTATTCAATGAATGATGATGAACTGCTTCCTCTTCTGCAAAAGTGAGAGATACCATGTGAAGAACAGATGCGGTGACTAGTTTAAGCAATCTCATTGTTGTTGTATGTAATTTAAGTCGATGATAAGTATTGTAAGTAGATATGTGCAATAGAGGAGAGGTACTAATGCAATATGATGATGTGTGATAATAAAATTATGATGATAAAGTTATGATTCTTTATCGGCAGTTCAACAAAACTTCCCAAGCTTTGTTCCATAGATTGAGTCAGCGTCGGCGTTACATAGTTCGTTAGTGGTTGTGGCTGTAGGCGTAGGGCAGTTCACTCGATCGTTCATTCTTCATTGCAATGAGAAAGATCGTATCTCGATGAATAATGCACAAGCCACTTTAGCTTTTATAGGCACTTGATAGTATACGAGTTGACAGTTCTCTATCCCTGCCCCATTGGCCTAGAATAAGTGGCAACGAATCTCAATTGGCAGTAGTTCATTTGCTTGCCTCCAATAAACATAGTTTGATGGATAGGAGGGGGGAAAATGCTCATCGGAGCATTACGCGGTACTGAATTTTATACAACTCTCACGGGTTCATACCAATCAAACAATCGTTAGAATGATATATTATGTATTGAATACAGAATACATATCGGAGGAATAATCATTGTAATGACAACAATCTACCGCCTCTTGCTCCTTACATCGATGGAAGCTACAGGATACCTTCTAGATGAAAAGGGTATCTTTCACCACTATAACTATTTTACATATTATGACATATGTATCACATGGCATTAATTTAGTCCACCAATTCGGCTTTAGTATGTCTCCTACCGCCCTTGCCACTGGTGATTCAGCTGCAAAAGAACCTACTCAAGAAGAATATGCCATTGCTAGAAAGCCAGGTCCAAATGATTCAAGAGGTCGTTTCTACGGACCCCATGGTAATAAAAGTATAATAAAAGAAGGTTACAAGGAATTAGTAATATCACCAGGCAAGTTAGGTTTAACATTGCAATTCATTAATGATACCAAGGGTGCGACCATATGTAAAATCAATTCACTGTGTAACTTTAAAAATGAGATTAAAGTGAATGATCGTGTAGTATCAATTGATGGATTAGTATTAACAAACTCATCTCAGTTACAGATTGGTATTGGACATACTCGAATCTTTGGGATTGAACGTGATGTAGTACCAGGTAGAGGTAGAAAGAATATCAATAGCTTGAAACGGAAAGATGATAAAGATATATTAAATGAATTTGATAAGAAACGAAAGCAACAACTTGTTGATCAGAAAGAGACCGAGTCACAAAAGAAGAAACCAAAGTATAATATTGATGTTAATAAAGAGAAGCTTGGAATTGGAGTCGATACGAAAGAGGACAATTCTGTACAAAAGGAGCAAGCTAAGACAACGGCTACTAATGATTCACAATCAATTTGTGTCAGTGGCAGCGCCACTACTCAGCTGAATGATATTAGAGTGAATGATGTTAGTAAATCGGCGAAGAAACAACAAGCATTACCTCAACAAATACCTGCCAGACAATGGCAATACCCGCCACCTGCTCAACAACCTCAACAACCTCAACAACCTTCTCTGCATACACAATGGCAGCAAGTACAATGGCAGCAAACTCAACAAACATACCAACATGCACTGGCTACACAAACTGCAGTATTACAAACCATGGCAGCGCATGAACAAAATGAAAGAGATAAAGCAGAATTCAACAAATGGCACAGTGAATGGTTACAATATCAACAACTACTAAACCAGTATTATACTACTCGTCATGCCGATGGATGGGCACAAAAGTATACTGAATTATGCAAGTACAAACAACAGAACAACGGTGAAGTTAACAATGTACCATTGCATTATCGTGATCCAAATGATTTGTCACTTGGACAATGGGTAGAACAACAGCGACAACTGTATTGGGAAGGAAAGTTAGATTCAGAACGTGTCAATTCTCTCAAGCAACAGGGATTTGATTTTGAATACGAACCATTGAAATTAACTGGAAATACAAATTGGGATAATAAATTCCGAGAGTTGATTGAGTACAAGAAACAACATTTGAATATGAATGTACCGCAATCCTATCCAGATGGATATGAAACGTTAGGCCAATGGGTATACAATCAGCGTCAACAATACAATGATGGAGCCCTGGATATTGATCGACATAAGTTACTTGAAAGTAAGGGATTTATATTCGAACCAGGCACAAATGTAACATCCACCATCATCCATGAAGCATGGAACCGTAACTACAAAGAATTGGTCCAATTCAAGAGAGATCATGGACATGTTGA